>Ga0207693_10000016_pt1 | contig 145892 bp, 124 predicted proteins | sample LARL81metaG_FD_184347 | JGI IMG/M metagenome (GOLD analysis project Ga0207693, IMG submission 184347) | Corn, switchgrass and miscanthus rhizosphere microbial communities from Kellogg Biological Station, Michigan, USA - LAR L8-1 metaG... | ecosystem: Host-associated > Plants > Roots >...
TTTGGCTGGGCCGCTAGGATTCGAACCTAGACAAAGTGCTCCAAAGGCACTTGACCTACCATTAGTCGACGGCCCAGTAACCAATCGTTGATTGTCGACTTTCGATTGTTGAGTGAACCCCAGCGGGGCACTTCAATTGTCAATCAACAATCAAAAATCAACAATCAAAAATTCACGCCGACGAATGACGACAACCATGTGGAGACGGCCGCCTCGGCCGTCCAAGCGAAACCGAAGGTGAGCGCCCCAGGCACAGATCCTAGCCCGCGACAACCCCCTTCCAATAAGCCCGCCGCGTCAGCGTCGCCGTAGTCTGTGCCATCCAGCCTTGCTTCCGAAGCCGCTCGGTCGCCCGCACGGCCGCCTCTCGCGAAGCAAACAGCCCGTACAACGTCGACCCGGAACCCGACAACGACGCGTACTTCGCGCCCGCGCGCAAAAGCGCACTCTTTGCACTGCTCAGCTCGGGATTTTCAGGAAAGACGACTTCTTCGAAGTCGTTCTTGATCCCAGCCCGGACAAGCCAGAGAAGCGGATTCTCGGCCCGGCCCCCTCTTGCCAAGAAATCAGAAGGAGCACTGGAGTACTGCTCGCTCAACCACGCCGCCAACGCGCGACCAAGCTCATTCATTCTATCGGACCCCGCCGACACCGTCAATTTCCGAGTGGCAGTGTCGGAAGTGCTGGTATGGGGACGGGCGCATTCGCCCGTCCCAGCCGAGCGAAGCTCGGCTGCTTCGTCGCCCAGGGCAGTGGCAGAGCGGCGCCTCAGTGCCACGTCATCGTCCTGAGGAGATCTGGGGGGTTGGCCCAGCGCCCGCCGATCCCATTCCGCAAACGCCTTCGGCGTCGACACCCCTATCTCGGGTGTCAAAACCACGCAAGGAACAGAAAGCATATCCTCCACGGGATACACCTGCTCCCCTCGCCCCACGCCCAGCACAGTTCCGCCTACCAGAAACAACGGCAAATCCGACCCAACCTCCGCCGCAATCCGCAGCTTCTCGGCAGCAGGCAACCTCTTCCTCAACGCCCGCTCCAGCCCCAGCAACGTCGCCACCGCATTCGCCGAAGCCCCACCGAGCCCGCCCTGCACTGGCAGCCGCTTATCAATCTCGATAACAACGCGCCCTTTCGCGCGCAACCCTTGCATCGCATTCTCAACGATGCGGTAACAGGTATTAGAAGCATCCTTCGGCACCCGCGGATCGGCACACTGAATCTCAATCCCGCTCCCACGCACCACACTCACGCGAATCACATCATGCAGCCTGATCGTCTGATACACCGTCAACAACTCATGGAAGCCGTCCTCCCGCGCCGCGCCGATGCACAGCCCGAGATTAATCTTGGCAAACGATCGTACCGTCACAGTCATGGACCGATGATTGTAAAGTCTCCCTCGCAAATTTACGATTCCCCGCAATCCATGGCCGGGGTTAATCTGAATTCGCCATGCACCACTTCGACCCCTCGGGCCTTCTGCCGATCGTGAAGGACCTTCTCTTCCTGCTCATGGCATCAGGTGCGGGAGTATGGACCTGGTTCCGAACCCGTCACGCCCACTCCTGGCCTTCCGCGCAGGGAACCATCATGGGCGCTCAAGTTCGAGCCAGCACCGACTCCTACATCCGTCCTTGGGTTGGAGACCTCACCTACAGCTATATCGTGAACGGCGAATACTACGCGGGATTTCATCGGCTCCGGGCCCGCAGCGAGCGCCGTGCAGAAGAAAAAATAGCCGGATGGAAGGGACGAATGGTCGTTGTGCGTTATTCCCCCGCGCGGCACGATCTTTCCACCTTGCTGCGCAGCGATCAGCCGGGAGGCCAACTGGGAAATTGATAAAAACGAGACTGCGGAGGCCCTTCCGCTCCTCCCCACCAACCCAGCTGCAAACTTCAGTAATCTCGACTCCTTACCTCAGGTAGAACATCATTGTTGTGATTTTAATCACAGACCGTCCTGAAGACGGCCTCCCTGTTGAGTTGAAATCGTACGTTAAGACCAAACCCATGTCCTGTCCCGGATGCGGTCCGGGCCGGTGCAGCATCTCCCCAGGTTGCTGCAAGTTGCGTGGGAGCGGGAGCAAGTACGGCAAAATCTAATGCTCGGAGCCAGCGCCCCCGCGCAAGCCGGCCCCGTCAGGCATCAAGGGGATTGGTATGCGCAGAAACACTTCGCCGTACTTAGTAATAGCATTCTTGTGTGCCGCAACAGCGGTCGCCTTTTCCCAGAGCGACTATAAGGTCGTCACAGTCAGCGATGGTGGCACCATCTCCGGCACCGTGAAATGGTCCGGGCCCGTTCCGCGTGCGCTGACCTTCCCAGTCACCAAAGATCCCAAGGTTTGCGATCCCGACTCCAATAAGACTTCCGACCTTGAGCGCCTTATCGTCGGACCGCAAGGAGGCGTCGCCAACACCATCGTTTACCTCAAGAACATCTCCCGCGGGAAAGCCATGGACTTACCGGAACAGCGTCGCCACCTCGATCAGAAGTCTTGCCGCTACGTCCCGCACATTCTTCTGGTGCCGGAAAAGGCGATTCTCGACATGAAGAGTTCCGACGCTACCCTGCACACCATTCACATGGATGGCGCCGCAACCTATAACTTGCCCTTTCCGTTCCCCGACCGCGTCAGCTCGCGCAGCATGCCCGCCGCGGGCCTGGTTCACTTGCGCTGTAACGGCGGCCATGTCTGGATGAATGCCGAAATGATGGTGGTCACTCATCCCTACTACGCCGTCACCGACGAAACTGGAAACTTCCAATTCACCGATGTGCCGCCCGGGACCTACCAGATCGTTGCATGGCACGAAGGCTGGGGGCTCGCCGGCAAAGAGCAAGCCTACGACGTCCTCACCGAACGCAGCGTACAGCGCCCCGTCTTCACCGAAGCGCGAACCTGGGAGAAGTCCGTCACCGTAACCGCCAACCAGTCCAGCACCATCGACTTCGTAATCTCCAACGCAAAGTAACCTCGAAAAGCGGCCACACCACCCTTCTCGTGCACTTTGCGACAGGATGGTTTTTCTTGAATGTACAGCCGATATCGGGGGGTGGGGATTATAGTACCGACGTCGGGAAGGGCACGGCTTCAGCCGTGCCGTAAGATTCTAATAAAATTTGGGCTTCAGCCCTTGAGGTTCCGCTTCCGCCGACCGCGACTCCGCCACGCTCTGAAGCATCCGCCAGCTGCGAATGCTCCAGAACAGAGAAGTTCTTCGACTTTGATCCGTGGGAATCCGCGAAAATCCGTGGCAAAAGAAGTCCGATTGAATACCCTCTACAGATTCTCTTGGATAAACCGCGGGCTGAGGTGAATGTCCACTTGGACCAATGGCGAATCCCCCACCGCCTTAAAACTATGAACCTCGCCAGTCTTGATGACAAAGATGTCTCCAGCGCCGCCCTCGAAAGTCTTGCCGCTTACGGTCCACACGCCGCGGCCTTCGCGAATAAACTGGATCTCATCATAAGGATGTCGGTGCGGCCCCGGCCCCGAACCCGGCTTCCCATGAAATAGGAACACCGAAACATTGGTGTCGCCCCGCTCAGCCCCCACAAACTCATACGAACTACCAACAAATGGCAAGTTCTCTTGGCGCACGTGATACATCGTTCGTCACTCTCCTGCCGGGATTGGATGATCGTGACCACAGTTAGGCTCCGCGAATAACGCTGAGCGACATAACGATATTACGGACCGGGAACGCAGTAATTCTCACTATCCCAAAAGCCGCTCCGTTTGCGACTTGTGAGCCTGTCCTGAGCTTGCCGAAACGGTGGGATGTTCGACTCCAGTTCACGACATCGAGAAGGACACGGCCTCAGTCGTGCCGTAAGATTCCGAAAAAAAATCGGACTTCAGCACCCGAGGCATCTCGGAGGAAGAGAGATCCGATCAGATCTTGAATCCGCGAAAATCCGCGCTGATCCGTGCCAGAGGAAGTGGCTCTAGCCGCGTCGTGCAGAAGGATTCCGAAAAACCCCGGGCTTCGGCCCCTCAGGCATCCCGAAGGAACAGCGATCCGATCTTGATCAGTAGAAATCGGCGTAAATCCGTGGCAGAAGAAGTTCGGATAACATGCATCCCCATGCCAGCGCGCCACGCGTCAGGACTTTGCGCCAGACCGCAGCGCCATTGCCACGAGCGCTCCGATCAGCGTCGCGGGAAAAAGCTGTCCGACTACGGCCTCAGCTATGGTCAGCGATCGAGCGAACGGATCGAGCGGCGCAATCGTACTGCCGACGGTGGTGAGAGTAGCGAAACTGAAATAAGTAAGCTTGGATGTGAGTTGGTCGATGTCCCTCGGCGCCGAAGTAAAGTAAAAGGACCCCGGGTGTAGCTGCTCAAGAAACTGAAACGCCGACGCCCAAAGCATCCCTATCAGCAGATACACACAGAATCCCCCCTGTATGCGGCCCCAGGTCACGGGCCCTTTGCGGAACATCACGGTCAAAACAATCCGAACATAAAGCAGCAGCGTGATCATGACCAAAGCGCTGCCCCATTCATGAAGAACCGGTGTTGGATGGACCCGCCCCGCCCCAGCACCACCGCAGAAACCACGACAATGCCGATCGCGAAACCTTTGGCCATGCGGGTGTGGTCGATGGCCACGGTGCCGAGAATCATCAGCGTGACCACGACCAGGTCGAAGAAGAAGCGCCCGGGAATTCCCGCCTCGCGCAAAGGTGTGATGACGAAAACCAGGACGGTCAAGGACAGCGTGACGAACGTAAGACCGAGGTGAGAGGACCAGAACTGGCTCAGATCGATACCACGTGTTTGGTGTTGCGGTCCTTGCGTATCATTCGCCATGAATAGCGTCCCCCAGCGATTGCGGTGTCAAACAGATCCAACGAGTGTGGGCGCGTCACGGGCAAGTCGTCCACAATTATCTTCCTATCTTCCGCGGGTAACAGCTCGCTTCAACTGGGTGGACGGCCCTTGCGTCCAAGGTACGGCCCAGGATAGGACGATCGATGGGACATACCGCGACGAATATGGACTGGGACACTGGAATGCCGCGCGATCCGAGTAACTCCTTCGATCGAAGTGCCGCTTGACTGAGCAGCGTGGAAGAGCGGCTCTTTTGCGCCGCGAGAGCGCCCAACTCACGTGGGCTTCAGCCCCTGAGGAAACCGCTTCTGTAAAGAATGATCTGGATCTTGATCCGTGGGAATCCGCGCAAATCCGTGGCGAAGAAGTTACCCGCGCCGCTTATACAACACTGCGAATTCAAATCCCACGTTCGGCGAAAACAACTCCGCCACTTTCCGCAGCCGTTCGGCGAGCGCCGACGGCGCCAGCAGCGGATAATCCCTCTCCCGCAGATCGTAATAGTCCACGTCCAGATACAACGACAGCAGATAAATCGAAATCGTGTCCGAGAACGTCGCGTCGAGATACTCGTTCTTGAATCGCTCCGCGTCAGGGCCACCCGCGGTTGCCAGCTTGCGCGCTTCCCACGCGTCGAGCGAGGTCTCGCCGCGCACCCCCGCTTCCACCTGGCTCCACGCCAACTCGCCGAACTCGCGCGAGACTCCGGCGCGCTCCACCAGCGCGTGACCCACATTGATATAGAACTCGAAGGCCACTGAGAACTTGTCGTCCATCAACCGCGTTGAAATGAACACGCACTGCGAGTCGCCCAGATTCAGGTTGCGATGGCACACCGCGTTGTCGCTGAGCGCCACGTCGTAGCGGTCGGCGATCAGCGTCTCATCGTTCTGGCTTACGGTCAGCGGGACAAAGTAATACGCCTTGCGTTCCAGCGCAGCTGCGATCCGCGTCGGGACAGCGGCGATCATCCGCTCCAGATCAAACGAGTTGACCGCGACCTCGCCAGCCGAGGCGTAACAAATACCATTGGGCGCTTGCGAAACCGGCGTAAGCCGAACAACTTCAGCGGGACTTCGCGTGATGGCGGGGGCTGCCTGCGACATGCAGAACTATTCTACACACAGCTTAGGTCTCGCCTCGTTCGTCGGCATTTTGGTTCTCGAAAGTCCTCGGCGCCGGATGACCTTTTCCACAGCTTTCCACAGGCGAAAATCGCAAAGTTGTGACAAACAACCTTTACCGGGGATTTCAGAAGGCGCAAGCTCTCTATATATATGTATGCACTCTCTTCGGGAGAATTCCCAACGCCCCGGCGATTTTCCTCCGTGCCCGCCTAGGCCTTCTGTGGTTGGAGATCTCACGACTGCCTCGCCTCTAAGTCCTTATTCCGGAATATTTTAGCCGTAAAGTCCTTATGGCTCAAGATTTTGCGGTCAAGCAGCGCAATATCCCCAACCTAACCTCAATGAAATCAAGATTTTGAAGAAAGCACGAAGAAAAAATGTTACCCCTAGTCGCCGCCGCTACCTCCCATGCAGATCTAACACTCGGAGGTTCGAACCGTACGACAGTAAAAACCGGCTCCTCCCGCGGTTCAACTGTTCTCACGAACCAGTAGAATGATTGCGACCGTCATGTCCCCCGCACGCCCCTCCCGCGCTCCCCGCTGGTACACCATTCCTGCCCGCGTTTGTGCGGTGACCTTTATTGGCACACTTCTCAGCTTTGCCGTGATTCTCCTGTTCGCCATTTTTGGAACGGTGATTGTCGCAGCCCTGAAGGGCGTGCATCCCGATATGCGGATCGCTTACCGGCACATCGCCCTGCCCATGGCTCTGATCGTGGGCGGCATTGTGTTCGTGCTCGCCGTCATCATGGAGGTCCGCCACTACCGCCAAGCCAAAGCCCTGTCCGCAATTGAGAGACTGGGCTAACCGATGCCTCCACGTATTGCCATTCCCATGCCACACTCAACGGACCACGAGTATGGAGAGCGGGCAATCCCTCAATATGAAAAGGCCGTCGCCTTGGTGGGAGGAGAGCCGGTCCGGGTTCAACTCGAGCAAACGCGTGACGCCATCCTGCGGTTGATGCAGACCTGCGACGGAGTCCTGCTGCCCGGGAGCAATGCAGATGTCGATCCTGCACGCTTCCGAGCGCCACGCTCGCCCCGCACCGCGGCCGCCGACCCCCGCCGCGATGCCGTTGACGATCTCCTTCTGGAGAGTGCGTACTCCTCTTGCAAGCCGGTGCTTGGCATCTGCTACGGATTGCAAAGCCTGAACGTCTATCGCACCGGATCGCTCATTCAACACATCCCCGATTTCCTTCCCGAAGAGACGCGCCACCGAGTCAATCATGAAGCGGGAAAGAAGGTGGCGGTCGCGCACTCCGTCGAGATCGAACCGAAATCTAAACTCGCGGAGATCGTAACCGCAGAGGTTGGAAGTCGGGACGCTGAGGTCCGAAGTCCCCTGATCGTTCCCGTGAACTCGTCCCACCATCAATCTGCAGAAGCGGTCGGAAACTGCCTGCGCGTCGTCGCCCGCTGTCCCGACGACGGCATCATCGAAGCTCTCGAAGGAACCGAGCCCGATCATTTTGTGTTGGCAGTGCAGTGGCACCCCGAGCGTTCGGTGGATGACGATCAAGCTTCACGCGCCATTTTTGCCGCGCTGATCGATGCCGCGCGCCAACGATACTAGAACCATCGGCCGACTGAGCGATAGGAGGAGCCGTTGAAGCACTCGAAAAGATTGTGCCTCACAATTGCGGCCGCATTGCTGTCGGCCGTGGCCCATGCCGCATCTCCCGCTTCCTCGAAGCAAGTCATGGCTTACCTGGAGGGCGGCAAGGCGTCCTACGAATCGCTGACCGCGTTCCACAACTACATCAATCAATTACCCACCGACACGTTTGCAGTCGACATGCACGGAACGATCAGTGGAACCGCGCCCGCCGAGGCGCTGGAGTTCGCGAAGTCGAAAGGCATTGCAACCTTCGCCGCCGTGTCGAACTTCGACGCCATCGGATTCGATGCCAACATCACGCACGCCATCCTCAACGAATCCAAACCCAGAGCGCAAACCATCCAGCAGATGCTGACGCTCGTAAAGCAATGGGGCTATACCGGCATCAACATCGATTTCGAATCGATCGATTACAGCGATCGCAAAGCCTTCACTGCGTTCGTCCACGACGTTGCGCAGAAGATGCGCGCCGCCAAATACCTCACAGTCGTATCGGTGCCCGCCGAATTGAAAGATAATCCGCAAGACTCGTGGACCGGTGCATTTGACTTTGCCGCGCTGGGTAAGACAGCCGACATTCTGCAGGTGATGACCTACGACCAGCACGGCCCGTGGGGATTGCCGGGGCCTGTGGCCGGACTGAACTGGGTGGAGCCGTGCATCGTCTATGCAGCGTCCGTGGTCGCCCCAGGCAAGCTGAGCCTGGGAATTCCCGCCTATGGATACGATTGGAACCTGACGGCAAAGACCGGAGTCCAGGTGTTCTGGAAAGACATTCCAGCGCTCATCGCGAAGAGCGGCGCCAAGCCCCAGTGGGACAGCGCTTCGTCATCGCCATTTTTCAACTACCACGCGGCCGATGGATCAAGCCATGTGGTTTGGTATGAGGACGAGAAAAGCATCCCGCTAAAATCGGCGCTTGCGGCGACGTATAAGCTGGCAGGCGTGTCAGTGTTTGCGCTCGGCTACGACGATCTGAGTTTCTGGCAGGCGCTGCGCGCCGGTGGCTTTTGACTATCTTCGCGACTTCTTCTGTGCTGCCTTCTTTTTCCCGCGTGAAGCGCTTTCCAGCAGTACTGCCACGTGCGCGATCGCGGCATTGTCCAGGTTCAATCCTTCGGGCGTCTTTGCCTTCAGGCCGACGCAATTGATGTGCACTCCGAGCAACTCCGCCACGCGAGTACGGATGACGGTCGCATGAGGACCGATCTTGGGCGCGGCCAGGATCAGGCTGGAGTCGATATTGGCTACGATGTAACCAGCCTCTCGCACGCGCTTCAACGCCTCGCGCAAGAAGATGACCGAGTCCGCCCCTTTCCACTTGGGGTCCGATGGAGGAAAGAGGGCCCCAATGTCCGGCGCGGCAATTGCCCCGAGCAGTGCATCGGTGATGGCATGCAGCAGAACATCACCATCGGAATGCCCTCCCAGCCCTTTGTCATGCGCCAGCGTGAGCCCGCCAATCTTCAGCGGAATCCCCAGCCGGAATTCGTGCGAATCAAAGCCGTAACCGATACGCATTGCAGGTTGCGAGTTTCGAGTTTCAGGTTTCAAGTTCTCTAGTTTACGGGCTCGCGACGGAATCTGCGCCTACTTCTTGAGGTAGAACTCCGCCAGTTCCATATCCGCGGGTGTCGTGATCTTGATGTTCCTTGGCGAGCCCATGACGACGGCAACTTCGTGCCCGGATCGTTCGGCGAGCGAGGCCTCGTCGGTGCCGGTGAAGCCGTCGGCGGCTGCTTCGTCGAAGACTTTCTTGATAACGCCGTACTGGAATCCCTGGGGAGTTTGTGCCAGCACAACTCCAGCGCGGGGGATTGTGGCCTTGATGATCGCGCCTTCCGACGTGCGCTCCACCTGCTTGATGGTGTCGACGGCAGGCAGCCCTGCGATCGCGGCGCCGTATTTCTTCGCGGCTTCGATTACGTCGTGAATGATCTCTGCAGTGACCAGCGGACGGACGGCGTCGTGCACCAGCACCACGTCCTCGGGATCAGCGAAGATGGCATTGAGCGCGTGCTGAACGGACTGCTGGCGGTGTTCGCCGCCGACCACCAGTTCGATCTTTTTCTTCAGAACATCCTTCGATTCCTTGCCAAGGCGGTCGCGAAAGGGTTGGATTTCGTTTTCCCGCAACGCAATCCATATTTCGTTGACGGCCTCCACCGAGGCGAACCGGCGCAGCGTGTGAATCAGGATGGGTGTTCCCGCCAGGTCGGTGAATTGCTTTGAGGGATGAGGCTTCTTTGTCTTCGCGTCCTTGGCGCTAGGCATGGGAGCCATACGCGTCCCGAGGCCAGCAGCCGGAATAATGACGATGACCTTCATAGCGGGCTGTAAGTATACGAGTCGGCAGAGCGAGAGTTCAAATCGGGCCGACAGCTCCTTGCTCGCGCCGGGGGCGAGATACCTCTTCGACCAGCTCAGGGCAGGCTCTCGGGACACCGGCAGGAGGCCGGCGCTACGATCCGACTACGAGGTGCCTTGTTTCGTCTCCAATGGACTCGGCGCAGGGACCGATGTCGGGCCGGGGCCCGGAACTGGGACCGGCGGAGCAGACGCCGGGACCGGCGTTGCCTGCCGCGAGTATGCGGCACGCTCGTCCCACTTGCCGAAGATCATCTTTCCGGCAGTAGTCTGCAGCACCGACGTGACCGAGACATCGATGGTCTTGCCAATCATCTTGCGCGCATTGTCCACCACAACCATGGTACCGTCATCGAGGTAGGCGACGCCTTGGTTGTATTCCTTACCTTCTTTCAGGATGAAGACTCGCATGGTCTCGCCGGGAAGCACGATCGGTTTCAGCGAGTTGGCCAGTTCATTGATGTTCAGGACTTCCACGCCCTGCAGTTGCGCCACCTTATTCAGGTTAAAGTCGTTGGTGATGATCTTGCCCTCATAGAGCTTGGCCAGTTCGATCAGCTTGAGGTCAACTTCGCGGATGGCGGGGAAGTCGTCTTCCACGATCTGAATGGTGAGGGTTGCGACCTTTTGCAGACGCTGCAGAATGTCGAGACCACGGCGTCCGCGATTGCGCTTGAGGGAGTCGGCGGAATCTGCGACCAGTTGCAGTTCGCGCAAGACGAACTGCGGGGTGACGATGATGCCGTCCAGGAATCCAGTCTCGGCAATGTCGGCGATGCGGCCGTCAATGATGACGCTGGTATCGAGAATCTTGTAGCTTTTCTTGCCTTGCTTCTCGCCCCCGAAGATGCCACCCAGCGCGGCCAGGTTCAGGAGGTCACCCTTGTTGGCTCCGACGATGAGGCCGACGTAGGCCATGAGCAGCATGACCAGGATCTGTAAAAAGCTCTGGGTGTGTCCTTCGGGAATGCTGTTGCGGATCACGAGAGCGAACAGGTAGGCGCCGCAAATTCCGAGAAAGCTTCCAATGGCCGCGCCGATGAGCCGCTTCAGGCTCACCATCCGCAACTTCCATTCGAAGACGACGATCGCCGCCCCGATCAATGCCCCAATACCCGCATCCACATTGCGGGTCAATCCGAAGGGCTCAATGACGAAGCAAGTAACCGCTACAACGATGAGAAAAAGAAGACGTACAAGAATAAGATCCACGGTAAACCTCCCCGCGGATGCAGTTTGCCCGTATGCCCATACCACTAGGCGATGCACCCGTGCCAGTTCCTCCGCCGCCCCCGGCGGGGAACTAACCTTTCGCATGCGGGGCGCGCAAGAATTAAGGGGAATGAATGTACGCCCCGTTCCGGCCTGCTGGGGCTCGGCCGGACTACCGAAAAAAGCCAACGCCAAGAGTATATACCTGCGGTCGGGCGAGGGGAAAAAACCGGCGTCGATCATTCCCCGGCAGGAGAAAGCCAGCCCTCTCCTACAGGTTCTTCCCGGCGGCCATACAGCAATCGACCCGGATCGCAAGCCGGGGTCGCGAGCATCTGATTGCAGTAATCGCGAACTGCTTGGCGGGCAGATCGTAGGCCCTTTGTCATTGAGATCATCTCGGAGGAGACCATGCGAGCTTTCAGATTTGTGAATGTAGCGATTCTCTCGGTCCTGGTGGCAACTTCAGCGGCACTTTACGCCCAGGACGAAAAGCAGCAGGAAGACAAACCTCGGCAGGAAGAACCGAAGCGCCAAGAAGAACCCAAGCAGGCACAGGAGCCCAAACGCGAGGAACAGGCTCACCCGGCAGCCCGGCAGGATGAGATGAAGCCTCCGAAGCAAGAGGAAGCAAAGCCTCCCAAGGAAGAAAAGCAGGAGACGAAGCAGGAAGAGAAAAAAGAGGAGAATCGGCAGGGACGCGAAATGAAGCCTGCCCAGCAAGAAGGCCATGCCGGTCCGGCCCGTAAGAGCGCCCGCATTCCGGACGAGAAATTCCACGCGCAGTTTGGCCGGGAGCACCACTTCGCGGTGCGGCGTCCAGTTATGGTAGAAGGCGCGCCCGGTTTCTTTTACGGAGGCTACTCGTTTGTGATGGTGGATGCGTGGCCGGCGGAGTGGGCCTACGATGACGATTGCTATGTGGACTACATCGACGGCGAGTACTTCTTGTTTGATCTGCGGCATCCGGGAGTGCGCATCGCACTCATGGTCGTGGAGTAACCGCGGTGATATGAGCGGAGCATTGGCCCTCTTTGAGCAGCTTTGACTGAAGTTGCTCAAAGCGGGCACTTCGTTTTGGGTAGGAGGCGGTGGCACGAATGAACCGCGCAGCCCTGCTAAACTTTCCTCATGAACGCCCTGATTCTTTCCAGCCTCTCTGGACCTGATGCGCTCAAAGTTCAAGATGCACCAGACCCCCAACCAAAGGCCGGTCAAACCGTGGTTCGCGTCGGCGCGGGTGGGATGAATTTTGCCGATGTGATGACCACGAAGGGGGGATACCCGGGGACGCCCCCGCCTCCGTTGATTGTGGGGCGCGAATTTTCCGGAGTCGAAGAGAGCAGCGGGCGGCGCGTGATGGGATACGCGCAGTGGGGCGCTTTCGCCGAGAAGGCCGCGGCGTATTCGAACATGCTGTGGGACGTGCCTGATCGCTGGACGGACGAACAGGCGGCCGCGTTTCCGGTGAACTACTTTACAGCTTACTTGGGATACTGGCAGGCCGGCATGACCGAACCTGCGCCTGCGGGCAAGACGTATCGCGCACTGATTCATGCCGTCGCGGGCGGGGTCGGAACGGCGGCGGTGCAGATTGGGAAGTTGCTCGGAGTGGACATGTACGGGACGTCTTCGTCGGATGAAAAGCTGGCGCGGGTGAAAGAGCTTGGATTGCAGCACGGCATTAACTACAAGCAGCGCGACTATGAAGAGACGGTGAGAAACCTGACTCACGGCGAAGGCGTAGATGCTGTCTTCGAGATGCTGGGCGGAGAACACACCGCCAAGAGCCTGCGCTGCCTGCGCGACTTTGGACGAGTGATTCAGTACGGGACCGCAACGGGCAAGCAGCCGCAACTCGATGTGCGCGCACTCTATGCGAAGTCAGCAAGCGTGCAGGGGCTATGGCTGACGTATTTGTCGCAGAAGGCGGAAATCATGGAACCAGCGTGGAAGCGGCTTTCCGCGTGGATCGCGGAGGGAAAACTGGCACCACAAATCGGGCAAGTGTTTTCGCTGGAGCGCGCGGTCGAAGCGTTCAAGCTGCTGCAGGATGGGAAGAACTATGGGAAGGTTGTGCTGAAGATCGCGTAAGTCGTGCCGTGAAACGTTTGCCTTCTGTACGGCGGTTTCTAGTTCTTCAGGATTCGTCGTCTTCATTCTCCTCATTCATTCTCTTCGAACACCCACGTTTCGCTCACCAGGAAATTCGCTACCGAACACAGCGTGATTGCAATCGCATTGGCGTGCAGGTAGTTCATGTGGCCCTGACCGACCATCAGCTTCATCAGAGCAAGATTCCCCACTAGGGAGACTCCTCCGTTGGTGAGATTGAAGCGGAATAACCTTACCAGTGATCTGCGCCACGAGCGCTGGGCGCGATCTGCCCAAGTGAATTGTTCGTGCCAGACAAAGTTGTGAACGACGGCGGCCTCGACGGCGATGGCGGTGGCGAAGAGGTAGTGAAAGTGCAAAACGCCGTTGAGGAAGAACAAGGCGGCGAACTGGATCACGATTCCCATGCCGCCGACCAGGTTGAACTTGCACCAGCGAACTAACGTAGAGGGCGGCGCGGGGTTTCCATTCCTGCTGATCGTCATTGCGGGATCCTTTCTTCGCGATAGAGGCGGATCGTGTTCTGAAGGGTGAAGACGACGACCATGAGCCCCATCCCAATGAGGCCTATTACGCCACCGATGTCGAACAGACGATAGCGGCTACCGAGAAGGTCGACTTCCGGCTTCCAGAGCAGAGCGAGGTTCCCAATGGCGAGCAGGATGCGCAGTTCGGTTGGTCCGAAGCGCCAGAACGAGATGCGGAACTCTCCAAGAGCGTGCGTCGCAAGATACGACTGGATGGAGAGCATCAGGAACCCGATGAGCAGGCCAATGGCGATAGCGGGATGCATGTATCTCGAAAGAGCCAGGCCAACCATCAGCGCAAAGGCTCCGAAGCTGTCGACCATGTGGTCGACATAAAAGCCGTAACGGGGACGTTGGCATTGGCGAACGCGGGCAAGGGTGCCGTCGAGCGAATCTCCGAGCCAGTTGAGGGCGAGGCAGGCGATGACGCCGAGCAGGGCGTAGCGGTTCCGAGCCGAGAGGGCGTAGAAGATGCCGGCACTGATTTGGGCGGCAAGGCCGAGTGCCGTGAGGTGGTCGGGGCCGATGCAATCGGGAGTGCGGGCGGCCAGCCAGAGCAATGCGCGCTTTTCGGCTACTGCAACCCAGCTTTCCTGGACGCGGAGCATATCGGGGAAGGGGCGGGTGCGGCGCATTTCGAGCAAGACTCGCGGGTTGGTCTGCTCACAGAATTCGGTCATGGTTTCGAAAATGGGAGTTGCCATCGTGGCCTCCGGGGCTTACTTGAGCAAAGGTCGCCCAGATCGTCGCCATGGACAATGCACCGGGAGTCAAGCGGGCATCAAACGAAGATCAGGTGGTAAGCGGTTGAAAACATTAGGACGTGTGGGCGAAGATCAACTAGCGGGAGGAGTCTCTTCGACGATTCGTAGTCTGGGATTTGGTGATTCCTGCTCGATCGTCGGGTGAGACCGGCCGCCGGAGCTTGCCCTGATTGAAGTCGAAGGGACGGCGGCGCTACGTTACTTCGCCGATAGACGCGGCTAACGTTTCGACTGACCAGGCAATTTGCTCTGGAGTGATGACGGCTGGGGGGGCTAGAAGGAGGTGGTCGCCGCTGGTGCCGTCGACGCTTCCTTGCATGGGGTAGACGAGGAGGCCGCGCTTAAGGGCGGCGAAGGCGACGCGTCCAGCGAAATTCTGTTCGGGCGGGAGGGGTCGCTTGGTCGGCTGGTCGGCGACGAATTCCACGGCCCAGAGCAGGCCGATTCCGCGGACGTCACCGACGGTGTCTTGGCTGCGTAAAGTCTCCAGGGCTTGCTTGAGGTGCGTGGCTGGAGTTCCCGGGCGGGTGGAGTCGGCGGCAGCGACTAAGTTCTTCGACTGCAGGTGGCGCAGGACAGTTCGACCGGCGGCCAAGGAAATAGGATGCGCGTTATAGGTGAAGCCGTGCAGAAAAGCGCCGGAGCCGGCGGCGATCGCGTCGACCACTTTCTTGCTGGCGATGACGGCACCGAGCGGCGCGTATCCGCTGGACAGCCCTTTGGCCGTGACGAGGATATCGGGCGCAACAGCGCTGTGTTCGACGGCGAAGTTGCGGCCAGTGCGGCCCATGCCCGTCATGACTTCGTCGGCGATCAGCAGCACGCCGTGCTTTCGACAGATTTCCGCGATGGATTGCAGGTAACCCGGCGGAGGAACGACAGCACCTAAGGTGGCGCCGCTGACGGGTTCGAAGATAAATGCGGCGGCTTCGCCGTTACTGGCATCGATGGCATGCTCGAGTTCCGCGGCGTATTGCTGACCACAGTTGCGGCAGCCGTCGGTGCAGTCGAAGTCGCAACGGTAGCAGTAAGGCATGCCTATGTGCGCGAACTCGCGCACCATGGGCAGGTAGATTTCGCGTCGGCGCTTGTTGCCTGATGCCGACAACGCGCCGAGCGTAGAGCCGTGATAGCTTTGCTGGCGGCTGAGGATCTGGTATCGCGTAGACTGTCCGATTTCCACCTGGTACTGGCGGGCTAGTTTCAGCGCGGTCTCAATCGATTCCGATCCGCCGCAGGTGAAGTAGACGGCGCCACCTTGGAAATGATCCCCGGCAAAGGCGAGTAGCTCTTGCGCGTACGCTTCGGCGACCGGCGTCGTGAATTGGCTGGTGTGAACGAATTCGAGGCTTGCGGCCTGCTCCGCCATGGCGGCCGAGATTTCGGGAACGCCGTGACCGATGAAGTTGACTGCGGCAGATCCGGCGAGGTCGAGATATTTGTTTCCGGCGGCGTCCCACACGTAAACGCCTTCGCCGCGGACGGCCACGGGAAAATCTTTTCGGAACGATCGTCGGAGAACCGCGGAGCGCGCGGAGACGGTGGTCGATTTGATCACGTCTGAATTATCGCATTGGAATTGTCATACGTTTGAACGACGTGCGTCGATTGTCCCACCTTTTGCTCCCACGAATCATCTAAAGACATAGGACCACGGCCTCAACGCGTCCCTGCGAGTGGCGACACGTAGAGTCATGGTTTTGCCAGGAGCATCTCATGAACAAATATCGATTCATAGCAAATGCAATATTGAGTTTTGCAATCTGGACGTGCGGTGCGCGCAGCCTATCTGCGCAGCAGACTCCCGAGGGTGCGGTTCCGGCGCACATGATTGTGACCGTCGAGCCGCATCATGGTTCCGTTGTGCCAGTGGTGAATCGCGAAGACGTGATGGTGTATGAGGGCAAGGATCGTGACAAAGTCACTGAATGGATTCCCGCTCAGGGCGATCACGCCAATCTCGAGTTCTTCGTCCTGCTCGACGATGGGTCGGATCCCAATATTGGGATTCTGTTGGACGACATTCGAAAGTTCATCAATGAACAACCGGCGTCAACCAAAATTGGGATCGCGTACATGCAGAACGGCATCGCCAAGATCGAACAGAATCTGACGGACGATCATGCGCAGGCGGCAAAGGCGATCCGGTTGCCGATGGGAATCCGCGGTGCGAATGGGAGTCCGTATTTCTCGCTGAGCGATCTGATCAAGAAGTGGCCGCCGAGCACGGCGCGACGGGAGATCGTGATGATCTCCGATGGCATCGACGAGTATTACGGTACCGGTGATCTACAGGATCCGTATCTGGCACAGACCATCGCTGATTCGCAGCGCGCCGGGATTCTCGTCTCTGCGATTTATGCGCCGGGGAGCGGTCACCTCGCACACAGCTACTGGCAGAACTATTGGGGACAACTCTACCTGGCACAGATGGCGGAAAGAACTGGCGGCGAGGCTTATTACATCGGGTTCACGCAGGCTCCGGTCTCGCTGGCTCCGTACCTGGATGATCTCGCGCACCGATTGGGCCATCAGTATTTTCTAACGTTTCTTGTCAAGCCACCGAAAAAGGCGGAGCTGGTGCCGGTCAAACTCCGGACTGAGTTACCGAATGTCGACTTGGTGTCGGCGGACCGAGTCTACGTCTCACCCGAAGCAAAGTAAGAGTCGGGACCCATTTCGGCACTGGCGACGGGAGTGTCCGCTCGACAACTGTTTGGCGGTTTGAGATTCCGATAAGATTGAACGTTCTTATCGGATCTCAATGACGAAATTGCTTCGTTTCTTCCGGCCGTCGCACCAGCACACGGCATTTTCGGCGACGTTGCTGCTGATGACCACGGTCATGCTGTCGCGCGTGATTGGCTACGCGCGCGAGGCGTACATCGCTTACGCCTTCGGCGCCGGCTCGCAGACGGATGCATACGTAGCGGCGTTTACCCTCCCCGATTTTCTCAACTATATTGTGGCTGGGGGCGCTGCCTCCATCACCTTCATCTCGATTTACACCCGGTTCCTGGCCGAGAAACGTGATGCGGATGCCCAAAAGACGTTCTCCATCATCATCACGGTGATGACTGCGGTGCTGCTGGTGGGGACGGTCGCGACAGAGATTTTCGCGCCGCAGTTTGTGCGTTGGTTCGTCAAAGGATTCAAGCCGGAGCAGATCGAACTGTGTATCCATCTGACGCGAATTCTGCTGCCGGCACAGATTTTCTTTTATGTCGGCGGAGTTGTGTCGGCGGTGTTGCTTTCGCACCGGCTGTTCCTGCTGCCAGCGTTTGGACCTCTTATCTACAACGTGTTCATCATTCTCGGCGGGGTGGTGGGCGGGCGGCATTTCGGAATTGCCTCGCTGGCTTACGGAGCGATGGTGGGAAGCGTGGCTGGTCCGTTTCTGGCGAGCGTGATTGGTGCGGCGCGCATCGGAACCGGATACAAGCCGTCGTTTGATGTGACGAATCCCGCGTTTCGCGAATGGGTGCGGTTGTCGGTGCCTCTGATGCTGGGCGTGTCGCTGGTGACGGCGGATGATTGGATCCTGCGACACTACGCGGCCAGCGGCGTAGGCGATATTGCCCGACTTAATTATGCGAAGCGGCTGTTTGCGGTGCCGATTGCGGTGCTAGGACAGGCTACGGGACAGGCGTCTCTCCCATTTTTTGCGCGCCTGTTCAACGAGAAACGCCTGAAGGATTTTGCCGCCACCGTGAACGATTCGGTGTATCGGGTTTCGGCGGCATCGTTCCTGGCGACAGGCTGGATGATGGCGGCGGCGGTGCCGTTGATCGATTTGGTATACCGGCGCGGCAAGTTTCTATTTGCCGACACACAGGTTACGGGGATTTACTTTTTCTGGTTCTCGGTTTCGTTGGCGCTGTGGGCGGCGCAGGGATTGTATGCGCGGGCGTTCTACGCCGCTGGCGACACACTTACACCGATGGTCGCCGTCAGTGTGATTACGGCGGCTTCGCTGCCGGTGTATTCCATTCTCTTTCGTGCGTTCGGCGTGGTGGGGCTGGCGTGGGCGTCGGATATTGGCATTGGAGTAAATCTGCTGGCGCTGGCCGCGCTGCTGCATCGCCAGAAACTGGTTCCTCTTGGGGAGTTGCGTTGGGGAGAGTTAGGGAAGGCTGCAATCACGGCAGTGATCGCGGGCGGCATCAGCTTTGAAGTTGCGAAGATCGTGCCGATCACGCCGGGTCATGGCAGCCGGGTCGCGGACTTGACGCAACTGGCCTTTGTCTCAATCACGTGGGCGGCGGCGGTGGCGGCGGGATTGTGGCTGCTGCGCTCGGAATTGCCAGGAGATCTGCGGAGACGCAAGGGTGCGGTGTATCCCGTGGTGGCGCAGGGAGAGAGTAAAGAGATTTCGGATGCGGGCACGCAGCCTTAGCTCAGGTCTTGGGTCTAGGGTTTTGGGATTCGGGTCTGACGTCCACTCGTTGGGCTATACTCTTTCTCCGGAGCCGCATTATGACCACCGCCGTAAAGCCTGTTTCGATCCAAACCCTCGTCGAAGGATTGCGGCAATTGCCCGAGTCTTCGTTTGGACCGACCGAGCCAATTCGGAGGTTTCTGCAGGAGACACCCGTCAACGCTGATTCGCTCGCTCCTTTCTTGAATTGGGATCGGCAACACTACACCCGGAATCTGATCGACCGCACGCCGCTGTACGAGCTGATGGCGATTTGCTGGGAAGTCGGGCAGGCCAGCTCAGTGCACAATCATCGCGACCAGAACTGCTGGATGGCCGTCCCGATGGGGCGCTTGCAGGTGGAGAACTTTCATCTGGTGCGCCAGGATTTAGACGGTGGAACCTGCTGCCTCGAGCCCACCAATACTGTTGAGATGAATATTTCCCAGCCATGCGCGGTGGATCCGGCTGACCCTGTGCATCGCGTGGTGAATCCCAAGGAATTCAACCAGCGTGCGGTTAGCTTGCACGTATACTCGCGGCCCTTCGATACCTGCGTGGTGTACTCACCGGAGCAGGGGACGTGCGGGGAAATCAAGCTGCACTTCAACACAGAGTACGGAAAACCGAAGTAACTGCGTCGAGCCTTCGATCGCTAGGTGATCCGCCGTTCTCTCGCTAACATTTTCATAGGGAGTTGCGATGAGGCAGTGGCTTGGATTGCTGACGGCGGGTCTCGCGCTAGTTTTAGGAGGCTCTTACGCCTGGGTGCACCGGAGTCATGTAGCGAATGCGGTGGCGGTACCGGCTGCGGTTCCTGCCGCGACCCTGCCGAACTATGCGGAAGTGCGCGAGGCGCAAAAGACCGTCACCATGGCGGGACCGCTGGCCGACTACATGTCGACCCAGAACGGTTCCAAGCAAGAATCGTCCAAAGTTGAGACCCTTGCGACGATTGCGTACAAACCAGCCGCATCCGATCATGTGGGAGGGTCGCCGGTCGGAACCAGTAACCCGATTCTGCACCAGACGTTTCGCGTTGCCGGGATTGTGAACCTGCCTTTTGAAGTGCCGGCGCACGCGGCCAATCCGCAACTGCGGGGGACTTACCGTTCCTTTGTGAAGCGCGAAGGGACACTCGCGAGCGACGCCGCCGCAGACGTGGAATTTCTCTTATTGAACGAACAGCAGTACGACGAGTTTCTCAACCGGCGTGGGGGCGAGGCCGTATTCTCCGCCGAAGATTCGCATTCGCAGGAAGTAAACACTGGGCTGCCACCCACCCTTGCTCAAGCCGCGAAATATCATTTAGTCTTCCGCAACAACTCCCGCGACCATGTCAAGAAAGTAGTCGAGGCCGACTTCCGCATCGACTTCTAGCGGCTTTTCTGCTGCTACACTAAAAGGGTTGCCCCCGCGTAAGAAATCACCGGATCAAGCCCCCGCAGCGGTACCTTCGAACGGGAAGACGGCGAAGGCGAAAGCCACGGCCGGCGCGGCATCTCAGCCGTCAACGGCTACAGGGCGCGTCTATCTGATCGACACCATGTCGTTCATCTTCCGCGCCTATCATGCGATGGCGCGGCAGCGGCCTATGTCCACCAAGACCGGGCTGCCGACAGCGGCGATCTATGTCTTCGTCAATATGCTGCGCAAGCTGCGCGACGATTTTTCCCCGGAGTATCTCGCAGCCATTTTCGACGTGGCCGGTCCGACTTTCCGCGACGAGCAGGCCGAGGCGGTCACCAGCATCCGCAAGTTCGACATCAAGACGCAGACGTTTACCGAAATCGAGTACAAGGGCTACAAAGCGAACCGTAAGGCCATGCCGGAGGACCTGGTGCAGCAGGTCCCGTACATCCGGCGGGCGCTGGAGGCGTACCGGATTCCCATTCTGGAGGTCGTGCGATTCGAGGCCGACGATGTAATCGGCACGCTGGCTCGCAAGGCGGCCGAAGCTTCGCATCTGGTGTATGTCGTTTCCAGCGACAAAGACATGATGCAGCTTGTGAACGACAAAGTGCAGATCCTGAATCCGCCCAAGGATAATTTGATTTGCGACGCGGCGAAGGTGGAAGAGATTCTCGGCGTGCCCCCCGAGCGCGTGATTGATGTGATGGCGCTGCGCGGAGATTCGATCGACAACATTCCCGGAGCGCCGGGAATCGGCGACAAAGGATCGGTGGAGATCATCAAGCGCTTTGGCACCGTCGAACAGGCGCTCGAGCGCGCTGCCGAGGTTGAGAGAAAGACCTACCGCGAATCGCTGCAGAACAATCGCGATACGATCCTGTTCAGCAAGAGCATGGCGACCATCGACACCAATGTGCCGATCGAGTTGGATGTGGCATCCATGCGCGCGGGGGAACCCAATGTGGAGGATCTGCGCGCGCTCTTTACCGAGCTGGAATTTACCTCGCTCTTAAAGGAACTTCTGCCGGTGGTCGAGGTGAGCGAGACGCATTACACCGAGGCGAAATCAGCGGCTGATGTCGAGAGCGTTGTGAATGCGATTGGAGCCGATGGCACGCTAGCCTTCGCCTTGGAACATAAAGAGCCGACTGTCGCGACAGAAGAAGAGGAGAAGGAAGAAGAGGCGCCGGACGCGCAGATGTCGTTCATGGGCGGCATGGCCATGGCGATTGGCACGCCGCCCGAGCCGGCCTCCCGTCGCGTTGCGATCTCTGCGGCGGCTGGAACCGCGACGATCGTCAAGCTCGATTCCGGTGACGCAGCTGAGAGGCTGCGGTCGCTGCTCAAGAGATCCAACGTGCCTATCGCCGTGCACGATTACAAGGCAGCGATTCACGCGCTCGATCCGCTTGGAATTCAGCTCGCTGGGATCCGTCATGATCCGATGCTGTATTCCTACCTGCTGGATCCGACGTACTCGTCGCACCGGCTGGCGGATGTCGCATTGCGGCGATTCAATTTGAAACTGGCGGAGGAACTTGCCGAGTCCGCCGATATCACAGGGCGGCTGGCGGGCGTGCTACGCAGCGAGGTCGAGCAAGCTGGGCTGCTCAAGCTTTACGACGAGATCGATCTGCCGCTGGTGCCGGTGCTGACTCGCATGGAACAGGCCGGGGTGAAGATCGACACGGCTGCGCTCTCGCAGATGTCGGGCGAACTGGAACGCGAGATCGGCACTAAGGCGAAAGAAATCTACGAAGTGGCGGGGATGGAATTTAACGTCGGTTCGCCGAAGCAACTGGGCGACGTTCTATTCAATCGCATGAACCTGCCCAAGCCGGTGAAATACGGCAAGGGACGGACGATTTCGACGGCGGTCGACGTGCTCGAAGAGCTGGCGGAGAACCATCCCATTGCGCGCATGGTGCTCGACTACCGGCAACTGACGAAGCTCAAGTCGACGTATGTGGATGCGCTTCCGGCGCTGATCAATCCAGCGACCGGTCGCTTGCACACGACCTTCGGGCAGACTGGAACCGCGACGGGACGGCTGTCGTCAGCGAATCCGAATCTGCAGAATATTCCGATTCGCACCGAGTTGGGACGCGGAATTCGGGCGGCCTTTATTGCGGAGCCGGGTCACGTGCTGTTGACCGCCGACTATTCACAGATCGAGTTGCGACTGCTGGCGCACTTCTCGCACGATGCATTGCTGGTAGAGGCTTACCGGCGCGGCGACGATGTTCATACATTGACTGCGTCGCAGGTGTTCGGCGTGCCTCCGCTGATGGTCACTCCCGATCATCGTCGGCAGGCCAAGGTAGTGAACTTCGGCATCGTTTATGGGCTTTCGGCCTTCGGGCTTTCACAGAATCTTGGCATCGAGCCTTCGGAGGCGAAGCAGTTCATCGCTGCTTACTTTGAAAAGTACAGCGGAGTGCGCGCATTCATCGACAAGACTCTCGAAGAAGCCCGGCGCGACATGAAAGTGAAAACCTTGTTCGGGCGGGTGCGCCCGATCCCTGACATCAACAGCAAGAACGCCAACCAGCGTGGATTCGCCGAGCGCACGGCCGTCAACACGCCGCTCCAAGGGACGGCCGCGGACTTGATCAAGATTGCAATGATCCGCATCGACGCGGCGCTGCGCGAGCGCGGGATGAAGTCGAGGATGACCCTTCAGGTGCACGACGAATTAGTCTTCGAAGTTCCGGAGAACGAAGTAGAGGTCATGCAGCCGCTGGTGCGCGAGCACATGGAGAAGGTTCATTCTCTGGCCGTGCCCCTGCAGGTGGATATGGGTGTGGGCGCGAACTGGAGAGATCTGTAATAGCATCCTCTATTCCAATTGTCATCCTGAGGCGCGCGGTGTTTGCGGGCCGAAGGATCCATACACGCCGCTGAGCATTGCATGGGTCCTTCGCTTCACTCAGGATGACAGAGCGTGAATTGTCCAGTCAGTAGTGTAGAATTGCTGAGTGAACCCCTCCGCTGGTTGACGGCACGGAAGCCGTCGCTCTGGTGGATTCCTTCCTCGTCGGGACGTGGCTCAGCCTGGTAGAGCACTCGCTTGGGGTGCGAGGGGTCGGCAGTTCAAATCTGCCCGTCCCGACCATTCCGGGGGGTTTTCTAGATTCCCCACGAAACGGAATCTGGGTGTCTCTGCTGATCAGCAGAACCTAGAGCCGCTGGAGCAGTGCCGTCACTTGACGCCGATCACCATTGAGTCCGGGCCAACCAGGTGTTCTACGCGGGTTTCGCGGAAGCCTGCTTCTTTCATCCACTGGGCGCAGTCGGCGCCGGTGTAGTCGAAGCCGTCGGCGGTTTCGACCAGCATATTCAGGCTCATCAGCAAGCCGAATGCATTCTCCCGACGATCGTCGTCGATGATGCTTTCGTAGACGATAAACGCGCCGCCCTCAGGCAGGGCTTCGTAGGCTTTGCGCACGAGCATTTGTTTCATCTCAAGGCCCCAGTCATGCAGGATGTGGCCCATCATGATCACGTCGGCCTTCGGCAAGGGCTGATCGATGAAGCTGCCGGGGGCAAATTTCACGCGTCCGGAAAGGCCGTTGGCCTCGATGTATTCTTCGAAGATCGGTCCTACCTCCGGCAAATCAAATCCAGTTCCCTCGAGATGCGGATTGGCCAATGCGACCTGAGTGATCAGGTCTCCTTGCGCCGTTCCTACGTCGACGGCGGTGCGATATTTGCTCCAGGAGAATTGGCGTGCGATTGCCAGGTTGGCGCCGCGACTCACTCCCGTCATGGCTTTCAGGAACTCTTTTAGCCGGGCCGGATCGGAGTAGAGGGCGACGAAAGGGTTGGGGCCGCCGTCTTTGGTTTCGTTTTGAGGAAGTCCAGTTCGCAGCGCGGTGGTGAGATGACTCCAAAAGGGATAGAGCCGGTGGTTGGCCATCTCCAGAATGCCGCCAATGTAGGACGGTTTGCGCTTGTCGAGGAAGAAGTCGGTGCTAGGCGTGTTGTAGTAGCGGCCGTCACGGCGTTCGAGAAATTTCAGCGACACGAGCGTATCAAAGAAATCGCGAGCCGATCTTGGATGCAGGCCGAGCCGTCCTTGCAGAGTTTCGAGATCCTCAGGATGCTTGGCAAGCTCGGTAAACAGCTCCATCTCGACGGCGCTCAAGAGTGTTTTTGAAGCCCAGAATCCCAGGCCCACCTGCAGAATGTAATCGGGTCGTGCCTCGCTCATGCGCGTTTTTTCCTCCGGACGATCGTGCAGTATACCAGCCCCGGTGAGCCAGAGTTACCTCGTCGACCGCCACAAATGCCTGCTTTTATCGAGAGAGATCGACAAGAAAGTCTCTCACGGCGTTTCGCTAGTCACGAAAGGCGTCGAGTTTCGCTGCGTAAATCTCGCAATCGAATGAGAAATCAACTTTCTTGCAGATCGGAAAATAAATCGTCTTTCCATCTCTGGACCACTTCGGCGCAGTGGCGCGTCCCTCGGTGTTTGCCACCTTTTGTACCGCGCTCCCGTCGGGATTCATGATGTAGATCTCGTAATTTCTGTTCCGGTTCGATGCGAAGGCGATCTTGGTGCCGTCAGGTGACCACGCTGGCCAACCATCGAAGGCAGGATCATTGGTGAGATTTCGCACCTCGCTACCGTCAGCGTTCGCAATAAAGACTTCTGAGTTGTTCTCACCTAACATTCGACGAAACACAATCCGCTTCCCATCGGGAGACCAGACTGGGTAGGTATTCACTCCCCCCGAGATTAGCTTCGTGATCCGCCGGCTCTGCAGTTCGATGGAATAGATCTCAGATGAATTTTTCTTTGGAGGCTTCAGGTCATCGTCGGTGCAATAGGCTACGCTCTGGCTATCGGGTGCCCAGCTCGGGTGAATCGTCTTCACTTCCTTGGGGGTAAGCGGCTCAATGTCCGTGCCATCTACATTCATGAGATGAATCTGTTCGAGCCCGTCCTTGATTAATACGAAAGCGATTCGCTTTCCATCGGGCGACCACGCGGGGTCTTCATGGTCGGCATCATCCCGCGTTAACTGTTTGGAATTCGATCCATCCAGGCCCATGCGGAAGAGCTGTTCTTTACCTGCGATCACCGAAATGTAGACGAACTCTTTGCCTCCCGGAGACAAGGTCGGGTCGACGTTCTCGGAATGAGTCAGTTGATAAGCGACGGTAAGGGCCCGGTTCTGCGCCTGTGTAGCCAAGGTAACGAAGAAAAGCAAAACGATTAACCCAGCCTTCAAGAGTTCTTTCTTCATAGGGACTTGGACGAAGGCCTGCAGTCGATGTGAGCTAGGATTCACGCGACTGGACCTTTAGAGTCCGAATCCGTTGCGGGCCGGTTGACCTAGGAATAGCATTGGCGTGGGGGCTCGTGTGCTGCAAGCTATCTCCCAGTACGAGATCCGTCGCAAGGTCGGCGAGGGCGGCATGGGCGTTGTGTTCGAGGGCTGGGACTCACGCCTCGGACGCCATGTTGCCATCAAGACTCTGCGCGGGGCGACCGAGAGCGCCGAGGCTAAGACCCGGTTGTGGAGCGAAGCGCGATCGTTGGCGCGCGTGAGTCATCCTGGAGTCTGTCAGATTTTTGATGTGCTCGAGCAAGGCCCGGACCTCTACCTGGTGCTGGAGTTTCTGGAAGGCCGCTCGTTGGCAGACCGCCTGGGATCGGGGGCGATGAACGCGGCGGAGGCAATCAAGATCGAGCGCCAAGTGCTGGAGGCGCTGGAAGCGCTGCACGCGCTGGAAATCGTGCACCGCGACCTGAAGCCGTCGAACGTTTTCCTGACCCCACACGGCGTCAAGTTGTTGGACTTTGGACTGGCACGCACGAACCCAGTCGCGACAGAGGTGAGTCAAGCGGAAGCAGTCACAGCGCTCACAGCTCCGGGCTTCATCGTCGGTACCCCGCAGTACATGGCGCCGGAACAGGCACGAGGCATCATGGCAGGCCCGGCTGCAGACATTTTTGCAGCGGGCTGCATTCTCTACGAGATGCTGGCGGGCAAGCGAGCTTTCGACGGCGCAACGGCCGTCGATATCCTCTACTCGGTGCTTCACCACGATCCTCAGCCGCTGACTGGATCGCGCGAGATCGAGGCGTTGGAGCGGGTGATCCGGCGAGCCATCGCGAAGCGGCCGGATGATCGGTATCCCACCGCGCGCATCATGCTTGAAGAGTTGAACGCGGTTCCGGCGGCCAGTAGCAGTGCGGTGCGGCCGAAGGTTTCCACGGTAACACGATTAATCGCTCTTCCTTTTCGCTGGCTCAAGGAGGACGAGGAAACCGCATATCTCTCGCAAAGCCTGCCCGATGCAATCAGCAATTCGCTCTCCGGAATCGATCACCTGATCGTGCGCTCGAGCATGCTGGCCACGCGGTTCGCGACCACGGCAGATTTAAGGCAAATCGCCACCGACGCCGGCGTGGACGCCATTCTCGCGGGCTCGCTGATGCGCATGGGCAACCGCCTACGCTTGACGTGTCAGTTGGTCGAGGTACCCAGCGGAACTGTGCTGTGGTCGGAGACACTGAATTCTCCTCTGCAAGACCTGTTCACAATTGAGGAAGAGCTCTGCAAGAAGATCGTGCAGGCCTTGTTTTTGCCTCTCACGGAACGGGAACGTGACATTCTGGGACGGGACGTTCCGCGGAATCCCAAAGCGTACGAATGCTACCTGCGTGCAAACCAGATTGCATCAGTCCGCTCGATCGATAGCATGAAGCGTGCGCGCGCGCTCTATCTTCAATGTCTGGACGCCGACCCGGATTACGCTCCGGCCTGGGCACAACTCGCGAGAACCAAGCGCTTCATCGAAAAATTTGGAGAGATCGCGGACCAGCACTTTCCCTCGGCAGATGATGCCTTCCAAAGAGCGTTCGCGCTCAATCCGGATCTGGCCATCGCGCACAACCTCTACACGCCGGTTCAGTGCGATCAGGGGCAGGCCGCTACTGCAATGCACCGGTTGCTGACGCGCGCCTGTTTTCGCCGCAACGATCCGGACTTATTTGCCGGACTGGTGCAGGCGTGCCGGTATTGTGGCGAACTGGAGGCCTCAGTCGCCGCGCATGAGCGCGCGCAAAGCCTCGATCCGAACATTCTCACGAGTGTCCCGCACACCTATTTTCTCCTCGGAGAATACGAGAAGTCTTTGGCTTGCTATGGGACAAAGGTTGGCTTCTATCTGGACTGTGCGGCGCTCGTCGCCCTGGGCGATCGCGACGAGGCTCTATCCCGACTGCGAAGCCGCGAGGATTCAGGGAGCGCGTCCGGCGGGATCCGAGCGATCATGCAGTCCCTACGCTACTATCTTGAAGGCAATTTTGCGGGATGCCTCAAAGCCATCGACGCCGGGGAGTCGCACGCTAAAACAGACCCCGAGAGTTTTCTGTACATGGCACGACAGCTCGCCATGATCCAAGAGACTGAGCGAGCCATTCAGGCTCTCTACCACGTGATTGAAAAGGGATTTATCTGCGCGTTGGCCATTGAAAGCGATCCTTGCTTTGCAATCCTGCGCTCGTCGCCCGGCTACGATGAGCTGCTGGCATTGGCGCGCACGAAGCGCCGGGAAGCGCACCAGATATTTCTGGATGCCGGTGGGCCGGAGCTTCTGAGTGTCAGTGCCGGGAATGAAGCACGCGCCTAGAGGGCGGGCATTTTTGTCAGCGAGGTTCCGGTATCAGCCTGACGCTTCGAGTTCCTCTGCGATCGCAAGCATCTTTGTAACGCTGTTCCAGTTGCGAGCAGTGCCCTTCGTCTGTAACAACTTCTCAACTCTCGACCACGGCAGTTTGGATTTTCCCGCGCCGTCGGGAAAGTAGATGTACAGCTCGCGGCCCTTGAGATGGATTTCCTCAGGATAGGATTTGAAGCTGAGGAGCGTGGTGCGCGCGTCGGAGCCGGCCTCGGTGGCCAGGAAGGTGACCAGGATTTTGCCGGGCTCAAGGTCGCGGCGGCTCGCGAATGGGCTGGCGGCGATGGCCTCCCTCAGTTCACCGGTCGTGCGGAGGATGACGTCGGGTCGGCACTTGAAGGTGTGCTCGATCGCACTCTGAATCTTCTTCGCCAACGCAACTGAGTTTTTCTCTTTTGTTCGGAAGATCACGTTTCCGCTCTGGACATAGGTGCGCGGGTCTTCGAGGTTGAGGGACTCGTAGAGCGCGCGCAGGTCATCCATTCTTATCTTGTTGTGGCCGCCCACGTTCACGCCGCGAAGCATGGAGATCAGAACAGGCATTGTTGTCCTTCAGTTCGTCTTGGGAGCGGTCTTACGCACATTGATCCGACGGTAGAGCTGTTTCTCGGGACCCAGCGTTAACGTGCCGGTCATGGTATTGGCCGAGATGTGGAACTCCCAATCGTCCTTCTTGTCGGTATTGGCGGTACAGCTGAGGTTGGGCTCGTCCGCGTGATACTGGCAGAAAATAGTTCCCATGAACTGCGGCGAGCCGTTGACGATCTTGTCGGCATCGATGGTCAGTTGGGCTGGATTCTTCTTGTCGGCGGCAATGCGATAAACGACGTGCTCGTCGTGGCACGGAGAATCACGGACGATGCACTTGGACTCACCCTCCCAGGTGCCAATCACGGCGGCGGTGGGCGCCGTTTGCGGCCACGCCGGGGAGACCAGAAGGACAATCGCGATGGCACCGAGTAAGAGTCGCATTGGCGGAATTTTGAGAACCACATCATAAGATCATCGCGACTCAGCTGTCGACCTTCGCTCGACGGACAGCCGGGGCGGCTGTCCCCACACGGCTTTTCAGGATGGCCTACCGAGTGGGTGGAACCAAGAGAATCACTTTGACTCTATATTGATTCGCTCGGAGAATCTAGAAAAGCTCTGGCCGCGGCCTTCATCAAAAGCGCCGAAGTTTGAAATTGATCTTTTCAGCAATTCCATCCAAGTCGTACCGCTCACGACTTAGAGGGCTTCCGAGCCCAGGGAGAAGTGCCTATGTCGGGACAAGTCGTTTTGTATTTCGAGGACCAGGCAGACGCCTTGCGTTTCGCGCTGGCCGCGGGTTCTGTGATGGCGGGGGAAGGCGCCAAATTCACCAGCGATCTGGTGCAGGAAACTGCACGGGTGACGCGCATCCGGTTAGACGCCGTGAATGCGGGAAACTCGAAGAAATCGAATCCGATGCGCGTGGCGTAAAGTCGGCGGGTTGAGAACTCCGCTGCGACGGCTGCCGGGCTGCGCCCGGCGGACAGCCGAGGGCGGTCCCCTACCAGCAACCTGCTCAGGCGGTTCCGGCGTTCGTGAAGGCTTCGAGCGCGTCGGAGAGCGTGGGGAACATTAGAAATATCTGTTCCATCTTTGTAATCTCAAAAACCTTCCGCACGCGTTTGTTCACCCCGGTGAGAGCCATCCGGCGGCCAGCCTTGGCGCAAGTGGTGCAGGCACTAACCAGCGATCCCAGGCCGGAAGAATCCAGATAAGGAACATTGGTGAAATCCAGAATCATGGTAGGAGCATCTTCACGTCGAACCGCGTTGAGGAAGGGAGAAACATTCTCCATGGTCAGCGGGCCGCGAAAGCTCAGGACGCCCCGGTCGAGTCGCTCGATCTCCAGCGGTTCCGACGCCATAGGGGTGAGATTCTAGGCTAGATGGCAAGGTGGGTTCAAGTGGCCTGCACCTTTGAGCTTCCCGGTTACTTTCGACACCATCCCTTCCTTTGTAATCTTTTTGTGTTTTCTTGGGGCATGCGGTTGCAGCGCGCGCCCGCACGACTACGATTGCAGTAACGGCATGTGGGGGGAAACGGATGATGAAACGAATTGGAAACTTCTACCAGCAGTGCCGATGTCAGCCATCATAATTCTCATCTCAGTGTCGCTTCCCCCGCATTCGAAACACATCCCAAGGGGTCCCGCGCCCGAGTCCTCCTGAGTTCAGTCTTCGGCCCGTACGCGCAGGACGACGAATTCGGCAGCCGCTCCATCAACCCGATGGAGCTCTATCACAACCAGGTTACGCGCGCGCAGGGCAGTTTCTCACTGCGCATGTTCCATCGCTCCTGGGGCATCATGATGATTCAGGCGAATATCTCGGCGCCCTGTGCGGTGCTCGACTTTCCCACGCGTGAAGACTTTGGCCGTCAACTGAAGAACCATCAGTACGACATTGTTGGTATTACCGGAATCATCGTGAATGTCGCCAAGGTGCGCGAAATGTGCCGCATGACGCGCGACCTGTCACCACAGTCGGTAATTATCGTAGGCGGGCATGTCGCTGCCATTCCCGGAATCGAAAAGATGATTGAAGCCGACTACATCGTGAAAGGCGAAGGTGTCTCTTGGATGCGGCGCTATTTGGGTGAAGACGAGAGTGCGCCCATTCGGCATCCGGCGATTGTTTCCGGCATGCGCACTCGCATCATGGGTATTCGTTTGCCGGAACGCAAAGGAGCAACGGCGGCGACCATCATTCCATCCGTCGGCTGTCCCATGGGATGCAACTTCTGCACGACCTCGGCGTTTTTCGGAGGCAAGGGAAAGTTCGTCAACTTCTTCGAGTCGGGCGACGAACTATTCGACGTCATGTGCCGCATGGAAGATGAGTTGAAAGTGAATTCATTCTTTGTGATGGACGAAAACTTTCTATTGCATCGCGAGCGCGCTATGCGCTTGCTCGAACTGATGAAGCAAGGGAACAAGAGCTGGGCGCTCTCGGTGTTTGCGTCTGCCAATGCGATCCGAAAATACAAGATGCATGAGTTGGTGGAACTCGGCGTGTCGTGGCTGTGGATGGGGCTGGAGTCGCCGAAAGCCGGCTACAGCAAGCTGCAAGGGTCAGACACGCGGGAACTGACGCGAGAACTGCGCGAACATGGGATTCGCGTGCAGGGATCGACCATCATTGGCCTGGAGCACCACACACCCGAAAACATCATGTCGGAGATCGAGCACGCGGTGTCGCACGATACCGACTTCCATCAGTTCATGCTGTATACGCCAGTACCCGGAACCCCGCTCTATCAACAGATGTCGGACGAGGGACGCCTGTTGCGCGATGTGGATTACGCCGATGTCCACGGCCAATTCAAGTTCAATTTCAAGCATGCCGCGATTTCCCGGGATGATTCGAAACGATTCCTCGATTGGGCATTCTGGCGCGACTTCCAACTCAACGGTCCGAGCTTGTATCGCATTTCGCGAACGTTGCTGGCAGGATGGAAACGCTACAAAGACCATCCGGACGCGCGAGTGCGTACGCGCTTTGAGCGCGAGATGGGGAAACTGAGCGGCGTTTACAGCTCAGCACTTTGGGCCATGGAACACCAATTCCGCAAAGTAGACCGCAACGTAAGCGAGCAAATTCGTGCGCTGCGGAAGGAGTTCAAGCAGGAATCTGGAATCGTCTCGCGCATGCTTCCGGCCTTGCTGGGGCCGGTGCTTCTGTGGACGACCCGGCGCGAGGAGAAACGCTTGGCGCACGGGAAAACTTACGAACCTCCGACGATTCTGGAGCGTAGCAATTGGGTGGAAGCCTAGCCGTTACCCAGGCTATCCGGTCCTACGCGTCGACAGCAGATTGAGGATCTCGCGCAATCCCTGGCGGATGTACTGGAGTTCGGGCCCGCTCTGAGACGGGAAGGGGATCGCACTCTGTGTCTTGTCAGTCTTGGTTTCGGAACGCAGATGCTGGCGTGCGCCGGAAATAGTGAATCCCTGTTCGTAGAGTAGTTGCTTGATGCGCAACACACTCTCGACGTCGCGCTTACGGTACATGCGTTGGCCCGTGCTGCTCTTGACCGGCTTCAGTTGCGGAAATTCCGACTCCCAGAATCGCAGCACGTAAGCGGGCAGGTGGCACAGCGTCGCGACTTCGCCGATGCGGAAATAAAGCTTATCGGGAATGAGGATTTCATCCGACTTGTGCTTCACCGTGCTTTTTTTTCGCGCCGACATTTTGGGATTATGCGGCAATGCCGCGTGGTCTGCCTATTGTGCCACACGGCAAGGCGAGCCCAACCACAATTTCGTTCGGTGCCAAAAGGAAAAGCCCCTCAAGAGGTGCTTCTCTTAAGAGGCCAGTGAGAAATCGTGATGTAAGCGAGGTATCCCTCGCTGACGGTTAGTGTTTCTTCTTTTTTGCCTTCTTTTTCGTTGCCATGAAGGTTCCTCCGTTGAACGATTTTCCCTTGCAAAGGTTCTCGACTACGGGCCCTTGTACTTGAAAGGCCCACCCTACTTGTAGTATGGGAAGGCCCTATATCACAAGATATTGCGGCACAGATGAATAATGTGTCAATAGAAATCTGCGTGGAAAGGCAGGATTTGCAGCGTGGCGGAGTCAGAAGTCAGTAGTCAGCGCGGAGTCAGATACATGCCCTTGGCAACTTTCCCAATGAGACCTTGCTGACCCCCGACTGACCGCTGACTCCTTCCCCGAATTCCAGTACACTGCGCCTCATGCGGCGCGATCCGGTGGAACTGGAAATTTTCAAGAACCTGTATCACTCCATTGCGGAGGAGATGGGTGCGGCGCTGCGCCGGACTGCGTTTTCTCCGAACATCAAAGAACGGCGCGATTATTCCTGCGCCGTTTTTGATGGCGCAGGTGAAGTAATCGCGATGGGAGATCACATGCCCGTGCATCTCGGGTCGATGCCCATGTCGGTGCGGGCGGCGATTGATGCCGGCGGGATGGAGCCGGGCGACGTGGTGATGCTCAACGATCCCTTTCGCGGCGGAACGCATTTGCCCGACATTACCCTCGTCGCGCCCGTTTACGTGGAGAATCAGGCGCGCGGCGGGAAGAAAGCCCGCGGACGACCCTCTCCTGACTTCTACGTGGCTTCGCGGGCGCATCATGCGGATGTGGGAGGAGCGTATCCGGGATCGATGGGGCTTTGCCGGGAAATTTACCAGGAAGGACTACGCATCCCGCCGGTGAAACTCATGCGGCGGAGCGCGATGAATGCCGATGTCCTCGCCATGCTGCTCAACAACGTACGCACCCCGCAAGAACGCGAGGGCGACTTGGGGGCGCAGATCGCGGCGTGTCATACGGGCGCGGAGCGACTGCGGGAGGTCTGCGTGCGCTATGGAATAGAGCGGGCCACGCGTGCAGCGAGCGACCTGCTCGACTATTCCGAAGAGTTGATGCGCGCGTTCTTGTTGCGCGTTCCGGCGGTCGACTACCGGGCCGAGGATTTTCTAGATGGGGATGGGATTCGGAATGAACCGATCAGGATCGCGGTTCGGGTTACAGTTCGTCGAGCGGGCGGGATGCGACGGCAGGATGCCGTCGCGACAGCCGGCCGGAATGCCAGCTCTACTCGAACCCGTTCTCGACGCCTCGTAACGGTGGATTTTTCGGGGACCGATCCGCAAGTTGAGGGGAGTGTGAATGCGGTGGCGGCGGTTACATTTTCGGCTTGCTTTTACGTGTTTCGTTGCCTGCTGACGGAGGACGTTCCGGCCGCTGCTGGGCTGATGCGACCGATTGAGGTCATCGCCCCTGAAGGTACGATTGTGAATGCGCGGCCTCCGGCGGCCGTGGCGGGCGGGAACGTGGAGACTTCGCAGCGTATTGTCGACGTGGTGTTGCGCGCTCTGTCGCAGGCAATTCCTGATCGTATCCCAGCGGCAGCTTCCGGGACGATGAACAATCTGACCATTGGTGGCATCGATCCGCGTACCGGCGAGCCGTTCGCTTACTACGAAACCATTGCGGGAGGGATGGGAGCGCGGCCCGGGAAGCCCGGCGTTTCCGGCGTTCACACCCACATGACGAATTCGTTAAATACTCCAGCCGAAGCGCTGGAGTATGCCTATCCCCTGCGCGTGCGGCGCTATTCGCTGCGCCCCAACAGCGGAGGGCAGGGATCGTTTGTCGGCGGCGACGGAATTGTGCGCGAGATTGAAGTGCTCACCGACTGCGAAGTAACGTTGCTGGCAGATCGGCGCTCTCGCGGTCCGTCGGGACTGTCGGGCGGGGAGGATGGCGCGCCGGGGAAGACTGTTATTACGCGCCTCGATGGCTCGGTCGAGCCCATGCCGGGGAAGTTCAGCACCCGCCTGCGCACCGGCGAGAGAATCCGGATTGAAACCCCGGGCGGCGGCGGTTGGGGCTCCTCGCACTTGAAGGGATGATTCCTTTGCCAGCGCAAACCATCTAACTTCGGTGGAAGGCAAATAATCAATGACCACTGATCTTGCTACGCACTACATCGAAGAAGCCCGCCGCCAGATGCGGGGACAAAAGCACATGGGCGAAGGGGCGATGGCACAACTACGGGAAGAAGATTTTTTTGTGACGCTCGACCCGGAGGCGAATTCTATTGCGATTCTGGTGAAGCATCTGGCCGGCAATATGCGCTCGCGTTTCACGGACTTCCTTACCAGCGACGGGGAGAAGCCCGATCGCTTCCGCGATCGCGAGTTTGAAGTGAATACGGCGCTGACGCGCGCCGACGTGTTGCGGTGGTGGGAAGAGGGCTGGGCTATTGTTCTGGGCGCGATTGATGCGCTGAAGCCGGAAGACATCATGCATACGGTGACCATTCGTGGCGAGCCACATACTGTGTTGCAGGCCATCAACCGGCAGATCGCGCACTATGCGGCGCATGTCGGGCAGATGGTGTTCCTGGCGAAGCATCTGCGATCGAACGAATGGAAGTCGCTGACTATACCGCGGGGTAAATCGGAAGAGTTCAAGAAGATGGCGCCGAAACCGCCCAAGCCCTAATCCCGAATGCGGGAGCTGCCCGGCTTCGCCTGGACCAAACAGCCGAAGACCGCTGTCTCCACATGTTCTCGATGGCGCAGATCACGCTCATCTACTTTTCTCTGTGCTTTCACCTTTCGAATCCTTGGCCTCACCTTTCGGCCAGACTGGCGCCACCAATTCCGTGCGCCACATTGGCCCTCCCATATACGAGAGTGTTTCCGATTTCACGAAGGTGGGCGACTCTCCGCCGAGAATCCAGACATGCGAGTCAGGCGGTTGCTTTCCCAGCCACGGCGCGACTAATCCGGCGAGGCCTCCGATCTCAACTTTGATGGCATAGTGCACGGCCTCGCGTGCGGAACCCGCAAGCGAAAACGCATCTTTCGGACGGCTGCTGATTGCGAGTTTCACCAAGCGGGGCTTGGGTGTGGCTACGACCATTGATACTTCCAGCGGCGGTGTATCGGGGGGCAGGTTCTTCATCAGCGTCAGAACTAATCCGTTGGCGAGGTCGGGCGGCAAGTTGAGGTGTTCATTCTCGCTTTTCTCCTTGCCATCGTCATCCGTGTACTGGACCGAGACCTCGCCTGTCGAAGCCTTGATCGAAACTTCCGTTTCATTCTTGAATGCCGGGTCCTTTTGTACCAAGTGATAGCTGATGAGCCGGAAGTTTCCGCGCTGAGAAAAGACTGTGGTCTCCTCCTGGCGGGATCCATCCTTGAAATGGTAGGTCAATCTGCTGGTGATTTGATTTCCATGCGAAACCTGGATGAGATCGCCTTGTGCAATGGGCGTGCCGTCCAGCGTGCTCAGCACGAGAAAGCCGTGCAGCAAGCCTTCCTTGTAACGAACGGCAACGGGGGACGCCGAAACCGTCGCACCGGAAAGGGCGAACGCGCAGGCCAGTAGAACTGCACAGACCCGAGAACGCAGATTCCCACCCGCAGTGTTCAAGAATGGCACAGGCTTTCGATGCCGTTCCCACGGTTGTGGTTTGCGCTCTTGCATCGTAGCCGCTCGCGCAGATCAGGTTTTACATTTTCGTGACAATCCTCCTGGAACATGGCGCTGGGCCTCGAGCGCGGCAAGAAGTAGAGTGAGGCTCGGTGCTAGAATCATACGTTTTGTGTTTTATGCCTCTTTCGACTTTATAGGTGGCATTCATGGCGACAACAATGATGGCGGTGGTCAAGCCGGAAGCGGCGGCGGGCGCAGAGATTCGCGAGGTCAAGATTCCCGCTTTCGGGCGCACCGACGTGCTGGTCAAGGTGAAGGTCGCATCGATCTGCGGCACCGATTTGCACATCTACAACTGGGACCGCTGGGCGCAGAATCGCATTCATCCGCCGCTCATTCCCGGGCACGAGTTCTGCGGCGAGGTGGCTGCGTTCGGCGATGAAGTTACCAGCGTCAAGGAAGGCGACTTTGTTTCCGCCGAGATGCACGTGGCCTGCGGCAAGTGCCTCCAGTGCCGCACCGGGGAAGCCCACATCTGCCAGAATGTAAAAATTATCGGCGTCGATGCCGATGGCGCCTTCGCTGAGTACGTCGTCATTCCCGAGTCGAACATCTGGAAGCTCGATCCCGCCATCCCGCTCGACTACGCGTCGATCCTCGACCCGCTTGGAAACGCCGTGCACACTGTCCTCGCCGGAGAGATTGCGGCCAAAAGCGTGGCCATCACGGGCTGCGGCCCGATTGGTCTGTTTTCAATCGCCGTCGCCAAAGCCGTGGGCGCGACCTCGGTATTCGCGATCGAAGTGAACGAACACCGGGCCAGGATCGCGCGCGAGATGAAGGCCGACTACGTGCTGAACCCCGCAAAAGAAGATGTGCATGCGATCATCCTGGAGAAGACTGGCGGCCTGGGTGTCGACGTAGTGCTGGAGATGGCGGGTCATCCCGACTCCATTCGAACCGCATTCGACATTGTGCGCCGCGGAGGAAGAATTTCCCTGCTCGGGTTGACCTCGAAGCCGATCTCCGTAAATTTTTCCGAGGACATCATTTTCAAGGGCATCACCGTGCAAGGCATCAACGGTCGCCGTATGTACCAGACCTGGTACCAGATGACGGCATTACTCAAGAGCGGCAAACTCGAACTGCATCCAGTAATCACCGACCGCATCGCGATGAAGGATTTCTCCAAAGCCATGGAGCGGCTGCGGACAGGTGAAGCAAGCAAGATCCTGGTGTATCCCAACGGCGTGCGGTGAACCGGCTTTCGGCTCCCGGCATCAGATTCGGCGGCACCTCCGATTTTCCGGAAGCCGGATGCCCCATGCAGAGGATTAGAAGCCCCAAGGAATAGAGATGAGTCTCGACGGATTCGTACGTTGCACCTGCATTCGCGATGGCCGGGCTAAGCCGCATCCTCTTCCCAGCAGGTTCATGTGGGACGAGTCCAGCTCGCCGTCGCTGTCCGGCGATCCGACCGAAGAAGAATGGGATGCACATGATGGCTGGCTGCAAGAGTCATGCGAGCACGAAGGCTTTCTGGTTTGCGAGCCGCTGGGCAACATCACGCGGATCCAGCACGTGCGGGAGTTTCTTCGACACCTGCAAGGAGATCCCGGCCCTAAGTTCCCGATTCTTCTAAAGAAGGTTGTCTACGACGGCACGCACACCGGCGACTGGCTTCCCGCGAGAGAGTCGGCGGCTCTGTTGCGGGAAGTTGATCTCGTGCTGGGGTCGAGCGACATCCTTACTGATGGAGAGAAAGAGTTCTTTCACAGCATGAAGCGCTTGTGCGAAGCCAGTATTGCGACCGGGAATCCGATAACGTTCTGAGACGCTAACCCACTTCTTCGTTGTCATTCTGAGCGAAGCGAAGAACCTCTGCATCCTGCCGGAGCCACCAATGTTGCAGAGGTCTTTCGCGCAGAGTGCGCGCTCAGGATGACAAGAGGGATTAGACTTACATCTTCCGCATCTGATCGTGTGAATCCGTTCTAAATCCGTGGCAAAAGGTTTCGAGGCTGACATGACCGCAACCCGCACCAATCCTCTTTCGTACCTCACCGACCAGCTCAACGAACTCAAGGCCAAAGGCACGCACTTCAAGCTGCGCGTGCTCGAGGACGAGCAGGCGCCCGTCTGCACGTTCGACGCGAAAAGAGTCATCAACCTGGCGTCGAACAATTATCTCGGGCTGACCACGCATCCTAAGTTGCGCGAGGCAGCACTCGAGGCTACGCGAAAGTTGGGCGTGGGGTCGGGCGCCGTGCGCACCATTGCGGGAACCATGAAGATTCACATGGAACTCGAAGAGAAGATCGCGCGCTTCAAGAACGTGGAGGCCTGCGTCGTCTTTCAATCGGGCTTTGCGGCGAATGCGGGAACCGTGTCGGCGGTGCTGGGCAAGGACGACTTCATTATCTCCGACGCGCTGAACCATGCGTCGATCATCGACGGCGCGCGGCTTTCGAAGGCGAAGATTCTGGTGTTTCGTCATAAAGACATGACACACGCGGAAGAGCAGTTGGCCAGCATCAAGGACGAGCCCGGCAAGAAGCTGCTGATCACCGACGGCGTATTCTCGATGGATGGCGACATCGGCCCGTTGCCTGCTTTATGCGACTTGGCCGAGAAATACGGCGCCATCATGATGGTCGACGATGCGCACGCTTCCGGCGTCCTTGGCCGCAACGGACGCGGCACTATCGACCACTTCGGCATGCACGGGCGTGTCGACATTCAAGTGGGAACGCTCTCAAAAGCAATCGGCGCGCTCGGCGGATATGTCTGCGGGACGCGCGATCTGATTGATTTTCTCTATCACCGCGCCCGGCCGTTTCTGTTTTCGACGTCACATCCGCCGTCCGTCGCGGCCACGTGCATCGCGGCATTTGATGTTCTGGAAAGCGAGCCCGAGCGCATGGAAAAACTTTGGGAAAACACACGTTTCTGGAAGAAGGAATTAGGGCTGCTGGGCTTCGACATCGGAGGAAGGGCGACGCCGGCCAGCGAAACTCCGATCACGCCCATCATTATCGGCGACGGCAAGTTGACAATGGACTTCTCCCGCGAGCTGTTCAAGGAAGGCGTGCTCGGCACCGGCATCGCGTTTCCGACAGTGCCGGAGGGCAAGGCGCGCATCCGCACCATCATGACCGCGACGCATACGAAGGAAGAGTTGCAGCAGGCCTTGGAAGTCTTGGGGCGCGTGGGAAAGCGCATGAAGATCTTGGGGTAAGCCTGCGGGCGAAGGGTGCCACCCTTGCTTACTCCGGCACCACTTCAATCGCCGTCACGGTTGCATACCCCGTGACCGGCACGAACTCCAGCAGCAATTTGCCTTGTGCGTTCGGCTCCAGGCCTTTCACTTTCCTCGTCAAGGGACGGTTCTCTCCAGCCAGTTGAAAGATGTTCAAGTTGGCCACGATTGTCTTCCCGTTGCAGAAGACGTTGAACACGCGGTCAGAGAACGGTGTTCCCGAACCATCCGCCGACTGGCCCGCACCCGCATGGTGCTCGATGAAGTGCAGCGTTACCGAGTACCGTCCCGGGGCGACGGGAATCGCGTAAGAAAAATGGCCCCAACGTTCGGTCTCGTAGAACTCCGGATCATCCGTATCGGTCGCCGCCTCCTGGCTGCCGCTCAATTGGCCGCCTTTAGAGAATGCGTCGGGACTCCACCAATGGCTGTCATTGGAGTAATACGGCACGTCGCGGGCGACGATGCGTACCGGGCGGATTCGTCCACGAATTCCTGGCAGGATCTCGATGGCCGACAGCATCCCGCTGCCGCCCTGCACCGCTGAGAAGCTGAGATGCAGTTGGCCATCTGAAGCCGGCGAGACATCGGTAAACACTTTGACCTCGGCCGTGCGGTCTCCACCGGAGTCAGCGAGCACGTCGAAGTCATGCAGCAGAGGCTGTCCATTGACCAGCACCGTCATGATCCGGCTACCCTCGCCGCCACCTCCGGCACTTTCCGGGCCGTAAAAAGTCTCGGCGAAATGCAGGCGCAATTCATACGTTCCCGCCTTCAGCGGAATGTTGTAAGCGAAGTCGCCTTGCCGGCTGCTCCGGTAGATGATCGGGTCTTGCGTCCTCCAGATGTGCTGCACCGAGCTGACCACTGCGCTGCCCCCGGAAAAATACGAATCCGGACTCCATAATTTGCCCGCGTGGTCGACATACTTCCGGCTAGCCCCGGCCAGGATGCGAAGCTCTTCCCCCACGGGAAGTCCAACAGGTAGCTCGGCGGCGGCTTGCTGAGTATATGAAGAGCGAATGATGGGTTTTGCTTTGGACCGCTCGCGTGCCACAAATGCTGCCGCGATCAGCACCACCAGAACTACGACTCCGCCTAGCACCCAAATCTGTTGTGTGCTGGGTCGCCATGCCGAACCATCCGGAGCTCGCGCGTGCGGAACGGTCGCTGGCTTCGTCGATGGCTGCAGGTCGGCGATCGTCTTAAACGCTGGAATGTATTGGCCGATCGGGATCGTGATCTGGACGGTATGAGTCGCCCCTTCCGACGCGTAGTACTCCGCGAGTCTCTTCCGCAGGCGATTCGCCTGAACACGAACAATGGAATCGGTGTCCTGATCGAACGAGTCCCGCCGTTCAAAGACATCGAGCCCGACCGAATATTCCTTGATCTGGGCGCTTTCGCCCGCAAAGGTTTTCTCACAGAGGTATGAAAGCAGATGAGTGAGCGCCGGGGACCGGGCGAAGAGATGAGATTGCAGAACCGCCTGCAATTCAGCGCGTTCTGTTTCCCAACTAACGGGCTCGGCTGTGATCGAAGGCACGACAGACCTCCCGTGAAATGCGCCTTCTACCCTTCTTTATACACCCGGCAGCCGCACTCCGGCGGCCTACAAACGGTTACGTAACCCCTGTAACGGACGATTCACCCCAATTCGGAACTGCGCGCGCCCCAATCTCATGTTTCTCGCAACCGATTGCCCCTACAGGAGATACTCTCGCGAGAAAAGTAACCTCGGCGGCATAGCCCCCAGGTAGCAGGCATAGCGTTGTGGAGCGCAAGCATCGGCGCGATAACTGGAGCGTAGGCGGAGAGCAGATCGCCGGGGCAAGGGCTCAGCCCAGACCGGAACAGAGGCAACTCCGGAAAAGGGAGGCTGGTTATGCGACACACTGCAGCAAGAATTGCGATCGTGACGATGCTGATGGGGTTACCACTCTACGGCATCGACGCCCCGGTTCCACAGCAAGATCAGGCTCAGGTCAACATGCAGGGCATGACTCTCGCCCAGTTGGAAGCCAATGCAGATACGGCCCGAGCTCGCAAAGATTATCCGCTGGCGATCCAGTATTTCCAGGCGGCACTCAAAAAGGATCGCAAAAATGCCAACCTCTACAACAAGCTGGGGCTGGCGCAGCTGAGGAATAATGAGCTCAAGGCCGCCCGAATCAGTTTCTCGTCCGCGGCGAAATACAACCCGAAATACGCCGACGCCGTGAACAACATTGGCGCTGTCGACTACATGCAAAAGAACTATGGTGGCGCAGCCAAACACTTCAAAAAGGCTGTCGCTCTCGAAGAAACGCGGCCGGCGTTCCATGTGAACCTCGGGGCAGCATGGTTCAGCCAGAAGAAGTTGGACCAAGCCCTCGCGGAGTATACCCGGGCGCTGGAACTAGATCCGGATGCGCTCAGACAGGAATCGAAGGTGGGAGTCACCGCCCAGATCTCCAGTCCCGAGGAGCGGGCGCGCTATTCCTACATGTTGGCGAAGATTTACGCCAAGCGCGGCGATGTGGACGGGTGCCTCATGTGCCTGAAGAAGGCCAAGGAAGACGGCTATCGTGACCTGGCCAACGTCTATAAAGACGAAGAATTTAGCGCCATGCGGACCAATCCGAAGCTGCATGACGTTGTCCCTCCGCCGGCACCCAAATAGCCCATTGCGTTTTCCCGGGGCATCTCCTCCGCGCCCGTGGAGGAGATGCCCAACGGGCGGTTTAGCCGATGGGGTCCAAGCGAAGAAAACCTGTTACCAGTGCCCCCTCAAATTTTCTTGCATATTTTTTGAAACGGTCTGCCCGGTTTCCGCACTATCTCTATGAGTGGAAGACATCGGCTTGAAAAGCGATCATCCACGGTTTCAGAACCCAGACCGGCGACCACTGGGAGGGTTCTTCGTAAGTGCCGGAGTCGGTCCGGGGGGAAGCGGCTCCGGCGCTTCTGAATTAGAACTTCCCCAACAGAACACAGGCCATTCGTTGCAGCTCACATTTGCAGGAGTCAGTTACCCCCAGTGCAGAATGCCCGGCTCAACCCGCTCAAAATTTGCCGTCGCAGCCAGCCTACCTTGATCAAACGCTCCGCTGTGGCTGCTGCCGAAAACCGCGTCGCTACACCTGCTCCGGTGCTACACTTTCTGACACTTCAGAACGCACGGGGCAAGTACTTGCAGTTTCATTCCTTTGACGAATCGTACCTGAGCCTGTTACGGGCAGGAGATTTTCGTACCCAGGAGCATTTCTCGGCCTACTTCACGGCGTTGATCAAGATCAAGTTGGGCTCGCGCCTGAAGTCTCCGGAAGCGATTGAGGATGTTCGCCAGGAAACCTTCGCCCGGTTTTTTGTCGCATTGCGGGATGGAAAGATATTGCAACCCGAGCGGCTGGGTTCGTTCGTAAATTCAATTTGTAACAACGTGTTGCTCGAGCACTACCGTTCCGGGTCTCGCAATACTTCCCTGGACGATGAGGAAGAACAAAATTTCCCGGCGCTGAATGTCGATCTGGTGGGTGCGCTGAGTGCTCAAGAGAGAGAAAAGAAGGTCCGCGAGATCCTGGAGAAGCTGTCTGAGAAGGATCGCCGGCTGTTGCGCGAAGTTTTCCTGGAAGAACGTGACAAAGATCAAGTCTGCCGAGATTTCGGCGTCGACCGGGAATATTTGCGCGTGCTGTTACACCGCGCCAAGCAGGCATTTAAGTCGTCGTACCTTAAGCATTGTGGAGAAAATCCCCCAGATTTTGTTTCCGCTTAAGAACGATGCAATGCCGCGAGGAGCCTACTGAGATGAGGGGGAATTTAATCATGGACCACACAGCGGTGGTTCGAGACAAAATGACGGAAAGATACTTGCTCAACGAACTTGATTCCGACCTTCGGGACCAATTCGAAGAGCACTACTTTGACTGCCAGGAATGTGCCCTGGACGTCAGCGCCGGCGCCCAGTTTGTGGAACAGAGCAAGCTGATTCTGGCGGAACGGTCCGAACCCATACTGATCCGGTCGACTCCCGCCCCGCGCCCGGTTTCTCGCGGATGGCTGGACTGGTTTCGTCCGGCGTTTGCCGCGCCGGCTCTGGCGCTTTTGCTGCTGGTTGCGGGGTATCAGAATCTGGTAACGCTTCCCGGCTTGCGAGCAGCATTGAAACAGCCACAGGTTCTGCCCGCTGTCTCGGTCAACATGGGGACTTGGGGTGCAGGGGGCTCGCCCACTCCGGTGCCTGCTGGGCAGGGCCTTCTTTTGTTCCTCAGGATCCCTCCTGACGCCAGCTATGCACGTTACACCGTGGATTTGTTTGGCCCGAACGGAAAGTCGGCGGGTTCGTTCTCGATCGCACCTGCGGCCGGTCAGGATCAGTGGCCGGTGATGGTCCCCAAGATCGATCGGGAAACCGGGGCCTATACGATGGCAGTCCACGGAATTACCACCGGTGGGGAGTCGAAAGACCTCGGGAGCACGTCATTCCAATTACAAATTCAGAGATGAGTTGTAACCGGAGCGGAGGTACACTATGGCCACTATGACGGAAATACCAACCGCAGTCACCGGATCCAAACCCTCGCATGAATACCACGCTGAAGCTCACGTCCTTAGCGGGCACCTGCAGCGCCCGATCGAGCAGGTCATTGAACGGCACGCGCCCGTCAAGCTGAGCGACCGCAGGGGCGGCCACCTCACCCGCGTTACCGAGGACGTCAGTATCGAAGGATTGATCAATTTTGCCAAAGGGAAGACCCGCGTGTCGGGATCGCGCAGCTTGAAAAACAATGGATGGGTAACGCTCTCGACCTCCATTATGGAGGGTATGAACGTTTTCGAAATCATCACGGCCGACCGCATGGTTTCGCAAGTATCTACCGATCATTCCTTCAACGACGGTCACGTTCCCCGTGTAACCTTCCTGGGGACGCAGTTCAACAATCTCATGGTCAGCGGCTTCCCGGTTGAGGTGACCTGGGACTTCGGGATTTGCGGAGACATCCCCGCCAACGGCAAGTCGTATCTGCAGGATTCAAAATTCCTCGGCCGGGTGAAAGAACAAACCGCGAAGATTGCCAAGGCGAGCGGTCTTCCCAAAGAGATGAAGGATCAGTACGATGAGAAGCTTGGCTCCATCAACAAGCTCATCAGTAGCTGCGACGCGGATGGCGAAGGCATCCACGAGCCCATCACATGTTCCCTGGTTCAGAAGATCGACGTCGACATCCCGGGCGTGCAAACCTTCGGGAACGTCATGGTGATTCAGGAATTTGGCGCAGTGGCGCTGGGCGAGATCGTAGTGGGAGAGAAAATGTACGAGGGCTCCACTCGGCCCGACGTTTATTTCCAACTGACCGGCATCAACATGAACTTGGGCTGCGTGGGGCACGGGGTCGTCGCTGGGGCGACGGTCGCCGCCAATGGCCATCATCATCCCTGATAATTGCTTCACTTCTAATCGTGACTGTGGGGTTGCTTTCCTGCGGTGCTCGCCGAGGAACCCCGCAGCTTGCCTTCGATCATTCCTATCAAGCCTTCCTTCATGGCGATCTTAAACAGTGCCAGAACGAAGCTGAACGTGCTTATAAACAGTTCAGTCGTGAAGGCCCGCACTGGGCTTGGACATTCCGGATCCTCAAAGCTAAGGCAGTCTTGGCAATGGGGCGATTCGAAGAAGTCTTGAAAATCCTTGGGTCTGAAGCGCTTCCTTCCGACGACACGGAGCTGGCCGTCTCGGCACTCACCCAGATGGCGATCGCCAATTTGCACCTCCATAATTTCGCTGAATCTCAACGTCTTCTGCACGAAGCAGAAACCCAATGTGAAAAGCGGTCCGCTGAGAGCTGTGGCGAGTTACTACAAGCGCGCGGCCTGCTGGCCAGCGAGAGGGCCGATTCCGAGTCAGCCGAGCGATTGTATCAACTTACACTCGAGTTCGCTCGCGCCCATGGGGACCCGTATCTGGAATCCACGGCTCTGCTTAACTTGGGCGCGGAAGCGCTGGAGCAAGGTCGCTTCGACGAGGCGATCGACTTGTCGAAGGCAGCGTACTCCGCAGCTACGAAGGTGCAAGCCGAGATCATTCAGCTGGTCACGCAGGGCAACGTAGGATGGGCTCGCTACCGTTTGGGGGACTCGGAGCAGGCCTTGGTGTTGTCCTTAACCGCCGAGAAGTCCGCTGCAGAGCACGAGGATCTATTCGATCAAGAAAACGAGCTCACCAATATCGGCTACATCTACATGGATCAACGTAAGTTTGATCTGGCATCACAGTCGTTTCAGCGGGCATTGCAGATCGCCAACGACATCAAGGCGCAACAGGATATGTACAACGCTCTGCGCGTACTAGCGCGGCTAGCGTTGCAGACGAACGAGCCTGACAACGCCAACAGCTATGCGGAACAGGCAATGAATATCGCACGCAACAGTCGCAACCACGCGGACGAACTCTATCCCATGCTCCTTCAGGGACAAGTTGCGGCACGGCGCGGCGATGTGGGCAAAGCGCAACAGATCCTTGAAACAGTCGAGCATGACCAAGCTTGTCCGGTATTTCTGAAGTGGGAAGCCCAGCACTCCCTCGCGCAACTCTTTGAAGACGAGAAGAGCCTGGACGCGGCCGACCGGGAATATCGAGCCGCATTAGCCACTTTCGAATCAGCCCGATCCACGGTGCGAAGCGAAGACTTTCAGCTTTCGTTTCTGACCAACGCCGCCCACATCTACGACGACTACGTGCACTTCCTGGTGACGCAAGGAAAGTCGAACGACGCCCTGCGTTGGGCCGACTACAGCCGGGCCCGCACGCTCTCCGAGGGACTGGGTTTGCTTTCCAAAGGAGCCCCGAAAGCCGATCGCGCCGCACCTCCGGCGTTGAAACAGGAAGAGATTTCGCGACGCGCGAAAAGTGTGCTCTTTTTTTATTGGCTGGGCGAGAAAGAGTCATACCTTTGGGCGGTTACCGCACAGAAGACGAGCCTATTTACTCTACCTCCCGGCGCCGACATCGACGCGATGGCCCAACGCTATCGCGAGGCCTTGAAGGGTCCACAAGACGTTCTTCAGTCCAGCGAAGATGGACGCGCTCTCTATCGAATGCTTATCGCGCCCGCAAAGTCGCTGCTGGCGAATGACGCGAAAGTGTTGATCATCCCGGACGGCAGCCTGAACAGCTTGAATTTCGAAACGCTGGTCGTCGCTGAGCCCAAGCCCCACTACTGGATTGACGACGCCGATATTGCGAACGCTAGTTCGTTGCGGGTGCTCGCAGCGTCATTTGCCCGGGATCACAGGAAGAAACCGGCTCGCCGCCTGCTCCTGATCGGCGACAGCGTTGCTCCCACCAAAGAATATCCCGAATTGCAGCGAGCCGCGCAGCAGATGACGAATGTCGCCCGGCACTTTCCTGCGTCGCAGGAAACTGTCTATCAGCGCGATCATGCGACGCCGGCTGCTTTCCTGTCCAGCAGCCCCGACAAGTTTTCACACATCCATTTTGTGGCGCACGGCACGGCCAGCCGGCTCAGTCCTCTTGACTCGGCGATCATTCTTTCCAAGAGCGCCACTGAATCAGACTCCTTCAAGCTCTATGCTCGCGATATTGTGCCGCTCCGGTTGAACTCTGAACTGGTGACAATCTCGGCCTGCTACGGCGCGGGCGAACGCGCTTATTCCGGCGAAGGACTGGTCGGACTTGCCTGGGCTTTCCTGCGCGCCGGAGCCCACAACGTGATCGCTGGCCTCTGGGAGGTCACGGACGCATCGACCGAACAACTGATGGATCGCTTCTACGATGAGCTCGACAAAGGAGCCACTCCCGACGCGGCCTTGCGCGCCGCCAAGCTTTCGCTGCTCCACGGCAGCCTGTATCACAATCCCTTCTACTGGGCGCCCTTTCAGCTCTATACCGGCGCGTAATGCCGCGATCTCGAAATCGTTTCTGATCGCACCAACTGATAAGCTCATAAGCGGATTTCCTGAGTGTATCAGCGGCAATAATCCGCTCACACCATATGCACATTCTGCACGTCGTCGGCGCGCGTCCAAATTTCATGAAAGCCGCTCCCGTCTTCCATGCCCTGCGGACGAGGCCTGGAATGCGGCAGACGCTCGTGCATACCGGGCAGCACTACGACAAGAACTTGTCGAACGTGTTCTTCTCTCAGTTGGAAATTCCCGCACCTGACGTGAATCTCGGGGTTGGCTCCGGCACTCATGCTCGCCAGACCGCCGACATCATGACCGGCTTCGAGCCCGTCTTGCTGGAGACCAAACCAGACGTTGTCCTGGTTTACGGCGATGTGAATTCGACGGTCGCCGCCGCCCTGGTGTGCGCCAAGTTGCTCGTACCTGTCGCGCATATCGAGGCCGGGCTTCGCTCCTTTGACCGCAGCATGCCCGAGGAAGTGAATCGCATCGTCACCGACCGCCTGGCAGGCTTGCTCTTCACCCCATCGGAAGATGGAGACGAGAATCTCTTGCGCGAAGGCGTTTCCCCCGAAAGGATCCATCGCGTGGGAAACGTCATGATCGACTCTCTCGTGCGGTTACTTCCGACCGCGAGCCGATGCTCCACCAACGGATTCCCCGAGCGCTTTGCCCTGGTCACCCTTCATCGCCCGTCCAACGTTGACGACGGCAAGACCTTAAAGAGCATTCTCGAATCGTTGCTCGCGGTGAACGACAAACTGGACGTTGTCTTCCCCGTTCATCCGCGCACGCGAGGCCGGATCGCTCAATTCGGCTTGAGCACCGACAAATTGCATCTGCTAGAGCCGGCTCCGTACATCGAATTTCTCGCACTGCAAAGACGGGCCACGGCCGTCATCACCGACTCAGGTGGAATTCAGGAAGAGACGACGTACCTCAAAGTGCCGTGTCTCACGCTCCGCAGCAATACCGAACGTCCAATCACGGTCACGATGGGAACGAACACGCTGGTAGGGCAGGACAGCCACAAACTTGCGTCTGAGTTATCGGCGATTCTCGAAGGCCGAGGCAAGCGGGGAACCATTCCACCACTGTGGGACGGCCACGCCGCAGAGCGCATTGTTGACGTGTTACAACGCCTATGATCTCACGCTAACTTCTTGACTCTCATGCGCACCTTCTCGAACTCATAGGTGCCGAGCCCGCGCTTCGCCGCCATCTTCAAGTATGGAAGCGCATCCACTTCCATATTCCAGTAAGCCTTCGCGACGTAGGCATCGAGTGCCACTGGATCGGTTCCGGCGACCAAAGTCTTCTTGAGCAGCACGTCGTCCAGGCTCCCGCCCGTCGGACCGTTGCGCACGAGAATCCGGTAGCAATCGATGATGGTCAATGTCGGTCGCACGAAATCGGCGAGATCCACCAGGCTCTCGTGAATTCGCTGGTGCAGTTGGTTGCGCTGCCCGCCGAGCATTCCATACCAGTTCTTCATGCCGAGAGTGGTGCCTGTGAGCGAGTGGTGCTTGGCAATCGGAACGTTGATGACCTTATCGACGTTCAGAAACGGATCGAATACCTGCCACGCGTGCAGCACCTCGCCCTGCAGGTCCACTTCCTTGAAGCGCGAAGGTTCGGGAAGAATGACTTCGGCGCCCGCGAGCTTCGCAGCCTCAGCAATGCCCGAGCGCTGAAAGCATCGCCGCGCATCGTTGCAGCTGACGTCAGTAACAATCACCCGCTTGGCTCCGGCGTTCATGCACTGCCGCACAATTTCCGCGACGACCTCGGGATTCGTGTTGGCCGCCTGCTCCGGCGTGCGGTCCCAACCGATATTCGGCTTCACCAGAACCACGTCACCGCGCGCAATGAAGCGCCGCATGCCTCCGAGCTCATCGATCGCCTGACGGGCCAGTTGGGTCGGATCGCCGTCCTGAATGATTACCATTTCCGGCAACTTCGGATCGGCCTCTACCGTGTGGCCGTGCTTTGCCGCCATGGCCAAGGCCTTCTCCGGGCGCCAACTATGGTCGCTCAGCCAGACACCCAGCCCGGCGGCGCCAGCGCCCGCACCCGCGACTCGCAGTAATTTGATTAACGCTTCGCGACGGCTCAGTACCACGGCTTCGTTTTCCATAAACACTCCGTAATTTCAGCGCGACGAAAGTCCACGTGGTTTAGTTCCATCGTCATGACTTCTTCCGATTCAGCAGAATCTGATTGGTTCGCGAACGGCTTTCGCCGACGCTGGTGACGTAGACCGCGGGACGGTCTTGCACCGGGCAGGCATGCTCGCATGCCCCGCAACCGACACAGAGCGCCGGATCCAGATACGGCTGCTTCACCTGCTTTACATTGCCCGCAGCATCGATCACCTCAGCTGGCCGAAAGTAGATAGCCTTCGGCGATGTCGGACACCACTCCTCGCAAACAATGCAATCCGTCGCCATCGCCCAGGGCAGGCATCGGCCGCGATCGTAGAATGCGGTACCGAGGCGAATCGGCTTTGCCGCAGAAGTCAGTTCGACCGACCATCCTTTCTCTTTCGGCGTAATTTCCCAGATCGCGCCCGTGGGACAGACCTGCGAGCACAGCACGCAACTGGTCTCGCAGTAGCCAATTCGCGGAACCAGCACCGGCGTCCAAAGGCCTTCCAATCCCGCCTCGGTCAACGTGGGATGCAGCGCATTGTTCGGGCACACCTTCATGCATTCGGCGCAACGAATGCAGCGCGACAAGAAGAACTCTTCGTCGAGCGCTCCTGGAGGACGCAACAAGCGCTCATGGCGTTCGGCCGCAAATCCCGGAGTGCTGCGCGCCAGAGGAACCAGTGCCGCTCCGGCGGCCAGTCCGGTCAGGACTTTGCGCCGCTGCAAATTTGCTCCTAACACCTTCTGCGCCGGAAAGAACTTGAACTTCAGGCTGTGTTCCGGACACTCGTCCACGCAATTCAGACACAGATGACATTCCGGTTGGTGCCACGGGACGCCGCCCGAAGGATTGTCGCCACCCTGGCAGCGCAGCAGGCAGCGATTGCAGTCATTGCAATGCTCCGCGCTCTTTACCAGCCCAAACACAGACCAGCGCGAAACGAGTCCCAGCAGGGCGCCCAGCGGACAAAGGGCTCGGCACCAGAACCGCGTGATGCGAAAATTCAACGCAATCACGAAGATGAAGATGAGCCCCAGCCAGATTCCCTGGCGAAAATATGGCTGTTTGAAACTGAGAAGCGTCGCTCCCAGAACGAAGTGCAGGACCCCGCCCGTGACTTGCACAGGCGCAAGCCGGCTATGCTCAAGTGCGTCCAAAACAGCGCGCAGGCCGAAGTTTGTTGCCGGAAGGACCGACAAGCCTATCGAGCGCACTAAAAACGAGAACGGGTCCAGCCAGCCCACGATGCCCGTCCCCAGCACGGCCGCGATCAGTGAAACAATCAGCAGGGAATACTTCGTGCTCTGCCAGCGTTTGTAGCGGTTCGACTCAATCAGTTGCTTGCCGCGCTTGCGTTCGGACTTGAAGCTGCTGAAGAAGTGATGAATCGATCCGAGCGGACAAATCCATCCGCAGAAGAAGCGTCCCAGAAACATCGTCGGAATCAGAATCACCAGGCTTGCCAGCAGACCCTTGTAGAGCGCGCGGCTGGCGAGTGCGTTCGACAGCGCAACCAGCGGATCCAGACGAAAAAAGAGCCCGACGGGATAGGGCAGGCGAATCTCGCTGCCCGAAGCCGCCAGCGATCCCCGAAACTCGGTACGCAGCAGAAGGAATAGGAACAGCAGAAAGAAAGCGATCTGCGAAAACAGCCGGACCTTCGTCGGTTTCGGAAAACGCACGGTGAGCCCTCAATCACGGGCCGGATGGCCATTCGCAGGGCAAATTCTGCGAACCTTTATGTTCGTTCCCGACGACCTACCGATCTGTGATCGAAATCACTCCTCTGCGTGTTCCTTACGCCAAGCGCTAGCGGCCTTCCACCAACTGCCGAATCCGCCCGAAAGCCCAATCAATTTCCTCGCGCGTAATCGTGAGCGGTGGCGCGATGCGAATCACGCGGTCGTGCGTCTCCTTGCACAGGATGCCGACGTCTTTCAGGGCTTCGCAGTAGGGACGCGCCGGGCTAAGCAGTTCGATTCCGATCCACAAACCCTTTCCGCGAATTTCCTTCAGGTCCGGGCTTCGCATGCTCTGCAGCAGGCTGAGGAAGTAGTCCCCGAGTCCGGCGGACCGTTCTATCAGTTTTTCTTCCACCAGCACACGCAACGCGCTGCGAGCGACGGCGCAGGCCAGCGGATTGCCGCCAAACGTGCTGCCGTGGTCTCCTGGCTTGAAGACGCCCAGCACTTCCTTCGACGCCAAAACCGCAGAAACAGGATAGAAGCCGCCCGACAGCGCCTTGCCCACAATCAGCACATCTGGCTTCACGTTCTCATGCATATAGGCGAACAGCTTCCCGGTTCTGCCCAGACCCGACTGAATCTCATCGCACATGAACAGAACGCGGTGATCGCGGCAGATCGCCTCAGCCTCTTTCAGGTATCCAGCCGGCGGCATGACGATGCCCGCCTCTCCCTGGATCGGTTCGACCAAAAACGCGCATGTGTTTGGAGTGATGGCGGCGCGCAGCGCCTCCGCGTCTCCATACGGAATGATGCGGAATCCCGGTGTAAATGGACCAAAGCCGTCGCGATACTGCTCGTCGCTCGAGAAGCTGACGATCGTGACCGTCCGGCCGTGGAAATTGTTGGCGCAAACGATGATTTCAGCTTTGCCCTCCGGGATACCTTTGACCTTGTATCCCCATTTGCGCGCGGCCTTTACGGCGGTCTCCACCGCTTCTGCGCCAGAGTTCATGGGCAGCGCCATTTCGAATCCGGTGAGTTCGTGCAGTTCCTTGCACAGAAGAGGCAACTGATCGTTGCGAAATGCCCGCGACGTCAGCGTTACCCGCGAGGATTGCTGGATCAGCGTAGCCAGAATCCGCGGATGGCAATGCCCCTGGTTCACCGCGGAATACGCCGCGAGGCAGTCGAGATAGCGCTTGCCCTCCACGTCATAAACCCAAACGCCTTCAGCGCGTTCGATGACGACATCGAGCGGATGGTAGTTGTGAGCGCCAAACTGCTCTTCAAGTGCGATGAGTTCTTGAGCGTGGGTGGTTTCGAGTACGGACATGAAGTCTCCTGGTTCTAAGATTCGATTTGTCATGATGGATCTCTCTCAAACAGCATCGTCAGCAGTGCCATGCGCACAAACAGCCCATTCGCCGCCTGCTTGAAATAAAGCGCCCGCGGATCGTCGTCCACCGTCTTGTCCAGTTCCACTGTTCGGGGCAGCGGGTGCAGAATCAGTGCGTCCGATTTCATCTTTCTCAGAACGGTGGAGTTAATGGCGTATCGCTGCAGTTCCTGCCGGTCCCGCACGCGTTCCGGCCGGATGCGCGTCTGGTAGACGACGTCCACTTCGCCGATGACGCGATCGATGTCGGACTCAAGCTCGTATTGCACGCCGTGGTCGTCGAGATATTCAAGAATGTCGGGCTTCATCTGCAATTCAGCCGGACTGACAAAGAAGATTTTGACTCGCTCGAATTTCGCCAGTAGATAGGCGAGCGACCGCGCCGTGCGCCCCTTGTCGAGTTCTCCGATGATGGCAACGCTCAGGCCAACGAGGGGCCGTTCGCGATAGATCGTGTACAGATCCAGCAACGCTTGCGTGGGATGCTGCCCTCCATCGCCGTCCCCTGCATTGATGACAGGCACAGGCGAAACATTCGCCGCCCTCCGCGCTCCACCTTCTTCCGGATGGCGAACGACAATCACGTCGGAGTAGCTGCCGATGATGCGGATCGAATCTTCCACCTGCTCGGCTTCGACCTCCGACGAAAATGTTCCCGCGTGTTCGGTGGAGAGAACCTTGCCGCCCAGTCGGTGCATCGCCGCTTCGAAGCAGAAACGGGTGCGCGTCGAAGGCCGGTAGAACATCGTGGCTAGAATCCTGTTCTGATAATCGAGCGTTCCTCCGCGAGCGACCACGCGCTCCATCCCACGCGAACGGTTGAACAGCTCCATGAGCAGCGGTACTGTCAGTTGCTGCGACTCGATCAGATGTCGCAGCTTCATCGTGTCAGGCTTCGGCGCGCGTGCCTGATCGGCCACGGGTTTTGCAGGCACTAGCGTCATATTAGACATCGTTATCGCCCTCCCACCGGAACGCTAAACTCGACGCGCAATTTGCCGGTGACAACCTCGGCATCGGGACCCACGTGCGTACCGGCGCGTCCGGCGACCGCTTCGCACAGATGGATGTTGGAGGTGATCACTACTTCTTTCCCTCCCGCCCTCAGGAATTGCAACGCAGACTCCACCTTGGGCCCCATGTTTCCCGGCGGAAAGTGCCCGGCGCGATAGTGCTCCTCGAGTTCGGCCGCAGTCACTCGCTGCACCGGCCGCTGGTTTGGCTTCTTGTAATCGAGGTACACATAGTCGGTGTCGGTAGAAATGGCAAAAATGTCAACGCCCAGTTCAGATGCCAACAGAGCGGAAGCCCGATCCTTGTCAATCACGGCCTCCACGCCGTGAAGTCCGCCTTCTTCGCGCACCACGGGAATTCCTCCGCCGCCGCACCCCACCACCAACACGCCCTGGCTCATCAGCCAGCGAATCACTTCTTGCTCGACAATCTCGATCGGCTCGGGCGAAGGTACCACCCGGCGATATCCCCGAGCGGCGTCTTCCACGATTTCCCATCCCAGCAAGCGTTGCCGCTCCTCCGCCTGCGCTCGCGAATAAAAAGGGCCAATCGGTTTCGTGGGATGCTTCAGGGCAGGATCGTTGGCCGAAACAATGCTCTGCGTCACAAGGCTGACCACCGGCACATGCAGTCCCGCCGCGGCTAACTCATCTTGCAGCGATTGTGCGAGCAGGTATCCGATCTCTCCCTGGCTGGCCGCTCCGCACACGTCGAGCGTCTGCCCCGGGACGAGATCCGCGGCCCTCTCCGAACGCAGCAACTGCGCCCCCACCTGCGGCCCATTTCCGTGGGTGATCACAAGGTGATAGCCATCGCGAATCAACCCGATGATGGCTGCCGCCGTCCGGCGCGCATTCGCCAGCTGCTCGACAACCGTCCCCTTCTCCCCTGCCCGGATCAGGGAGTTGCCACCGACGGCGATCAGCATGGTCTTCACGGTTGTTGGTAGTCAGTAGCCAGTCGTCAGGAATCAGCAGTGCACGCTTCGCTTTTGCTGACTCCCGACTCCTGCCTACCGACTGCTACTCCTCACCTTTCGCTCGTGCCCACCAGCTCTTCTTGCAGCGCTGGCACTTCGCGGTACTGCATAAACTCCAGCAAAATTGCCTTCTGCGCGTGCAACCTGTTCTCCGCCTGCTGGTAGACCACCGAGTGCGGCGAGTCGATCACTTCGTCCGTAACTTCTTCTCCGCGATGTGCCGGGAGGCAGTGCATAAATGCGGCGTCGTAGTTCGCATGGCCGAACAGATCGCAATTCACCTGGTACGGCAGGAACACTCTCTGGCGCTCTTCCTTCTCCGCTTCTTGCCCCATGCTCGCCCAGGCATCGGTGTAAACCACATCGGCGCCGGACGCCGCTTCCACCGGATCATGCGTCAAAGTGCAGGTGCCGCCCGTCTGGGTGCCGCGGCGGAGAGACCATTCCACGGCCTCCGGCTTCGGCTCATATCCCGCCGGCGTAGCCACCCACACGTGCGCTCCCAGTTGTGCCCCGGCGAACATCAGCGAATGGCACACATTGTTGCCATCGCCAATAAACGCGACTTTCAGCCCCGCCAAGTCGCCCTTCAGCTCCTGAATCGTGAGATAGTCCGCCATGGCCTGGCAGGGATGGCTGTAATCCGTCAGCCCGTTGATGATCGGAATGTTGGTGTACTCGGCCATGCGCTCGACAATCTCGTGCGCATACGTCCGGATCATGATCGCCTGCACCATGCGCTCCAGGTTCTTGGCGACGTCATATACAGACTCGCGCTTGCCCAGGTTGATCTCGGCATTCGAGAGATACAGAGAGAAGCCTCCGAGTTGCTGGATGCCCACATCGAACGAAACCCGCGTCCGGAGGGATGGCTTTTCGAAGATCATGGCCAGCGTCTTGCCCTTCAACGCGCCTGTGTGCGCCGAAGGATGAGTCTTGATCTCATGTGCCAGGTCGAGCAGGTAACGAATCTCCTCCGGAGAAAAGTCTTTAATCGACAGAAAATTATGACGGCCCATACTTCGACTCACTTTCCAGGCGCGCACCCGGTGCGAGGCCCTGAACGTCCCGGCAACTTGGGCCGGGAGTAGACGAACTGAGACTGAGGAAGATGGAAACACGCTGCGGAGCGCCAGCTAAAGGAAGCGTTTTTCGACTCTTGCCGCTCGCTATAACTCATTGAGCCCACGGCGACATCCTGCCGTCATGGTCTCTTTTCAGGGGGTCGGTGGGCAGTGAAAGGCGTCACTCGGACGGGTGATTGGGGTCACGCCTTAAGGTCGCTGGCGCAAGAAGGGGTTAGCTCACGACCGGGCGGTTCCTGACTGATTCCAACTCGACAAGCATCTTACTCACAGCGCAACGCCGCCATTGGATCGACTGCCAGAGCCCGCCGAGCAGGAATCAGGCAGGCCAGGCCTGCGACTATAACCACCAGCAGCGAGACTCCAACGACCATCAACGGATCGTGTACCCCATTGTGTATCCAGCGTGTGATCACCTTGCCCATTCCAAGGCTGAGCGCCAGGCCTGACGCCAGACCGATCGCCACACTCGTACCTGCAGACCACAATACGATCCTCAGCACGTCCGCCGGTTGCGCACCGAGTGCCACGCGAATACCGAACTCGCTCGTCCGCTGTACCACGGTATACGACACCACGCTAAACAGGCCCACCCCAGCTAGCGCGAGCGCAAGTCCCGAAAATGCTGAAAACAGGATGGAGATCAGCCGCGAAATCGCGAATTCAGGTTCACGCACAATCCAAGTCTCAAGGTCGTCGACCTGCGCGTACGCCTGTTGATCGGGATTGACCGCGGCAATCTCCTTTCGGACTCGGTGCAGCATCGCGAGCGGAGCCCCTTGGGTCCGAACGAGAATCTGTGTTCCCATCCACATGTTGATGGTGTACGGCAGATACAAGCCGGGCGTGACGGGCTTGTCGAGCCCATCATCCAGAGCATCAGCAACTACCCCAATGATTTGAAGCCAACCGTCACTGCCCTGTGCGTCCAGCCGGTTTGGCGGTTCACTTTTCAGTCGAGGAATGCGGACCGAGTGGTTCAGCACGTCTTCACCGGGAAAATAACGTCGCACAAAAGCCTGGTTCACGATCGCCAGCGTAGCCCCTCGCGAAATTTCACTTTGCTCCCATAGGCGACCCTCATCCAACTGGATATGAAGGATCGTGAAATACTCCGGGCTCACGAAGTTCACCAGCGATTCCTGCTGCTCCGATGCGTTCTTGCCCAGAATGTCAAAGGGTTGAGGCCATCCGTTGCTGGGGGGCGTGGCGTTAGTAGAAATGCCTGCCGAAATCACTCCCGGCACGGTGGCGATGCGATCGCGCAGTTGAGTGATGTAATTGGCCCGCTCCGCCCACGTGTTGAGCGTGTTCTCATGGATGGGAATGCCCACCGACATCACGTTGTGCGGGTCGTAACCCAGCGGCCTCCGCATCATGTGTGAAAAACCCTGGATCGCGGTTCCAGCGGCAGTGAGCAGCAGCAAGGTAAGGGCAATCTGCCCTGCAATCAGTCCCGTGTGCATGTGTTTGCCGCGCACACTGCCGGCGACTTTGTGAGTGCCGGCCTGAATTGCCTGATTGATATCGCGCCGCGCGGATTCGAGCGCCGGGAAAACTCCGAATAACACACCTGACACGACGGCCAGGCCGACGCTGAAAAGCAGCACCGTCACATTGATGTGGAAGTCCGCCTCGTGGGGGAAAGAATATTCAGGCAGTCGCGACACAATGAATCCCAGCACCCGGTACGCCAGCAACACTCCCAATCCCGCTCCCACCAAGGCAAGCAGCAGGGATTCGGTCAGCAGTTGCCGCACAATGCGGAAGCGGCTGGCTCCCACCGCAGAACGGATCGCCAGTTCATGCTGCCGCGCCGTGCCGCGCGCTAAAAGCAAAATCGAAACATTGCCGCAGCCAATCGCCAGCAGCAATGCCACCGCTCCGAAAAGCAAATAAAGCGTGCTTCGAAGATCCCGCACGTAGTACTCGCCCATTTTTCGAACCGCGATGCGGAATTGTTGCGGATAGTCGTCCGGCCTTTCTTTTTCGAACTGTTGTAACAAAGGTCGAAATTCCGCCTCGGCGGCTTCGGGCCGAACCCCCGGCTTGAGTTTGATGAGCGTCCCGTAGGTGACATTCTTATCGTGCGACATCTTCATCGGCAGGTAGACATCGCCATCCCTCCACGTAAATCGGGGTGGCAGAACTCCCAGGATGGTGTAGTCCTTGTGAACCAGTTGGATATTCTTCCCGACAATTGCGGGATCGCCGTTGTAGTGCCGCTGCCAGAACTTGTAGCTCAAGACCGCTACCTGCTGGGGATCCTGGTTCTCAGGCGCGTCGGAAGAGTCGAAACTGCGGCCCAGAATCGCCGGCATTCCGAAAAACCTGAAGCCATTCCCGGTAAAGTAGACGCCTCTCACGTCTTCCGGCACGTCGCTGCCGGTGATGATCAGGTTCCAGCCGTTCTCGGCGACCACGTCCTCGACCGCGGCCGCCTGGCGCAGTTGGCGTACTTGGGGCCCGGTGAAACCGACTCCGTTTTCGTTGCCCATCTTGCTGATGGTGTTGATCTGACAAACGCGATCGAAACTGGCATAAGGCCAGGCGTTCAGAATCGCGCTGTAGATCACGCTAAAGACGGAAACAGTTGCGCCAATCCCGAGCGCCAGAGACAGGATTGCGGTAAGGGTAAAGCCTGGAGTTCTCACCATCTGCCGAATGGCATAGCGCAGGTCTTGCAAGAGCTTTTGCATTCAAGCCTCGCTCAGGAAGGGTGGCAACCTATGGGCTGTCAAAAGCAATCCTGGAACCAATGTCGGGAGCCGATAAGGTGCTCATTTTATTGGGAAAGTGTTTGAAGACGTGGGAGCGCACTGTCCGATTCTTCACCTGCGCTGTTCGAAAATGAACAAATCACTTCTCGGGCGAACTGGGGAGCGGGGTGAGTGTCGACTCCGAAGTCGGGTGACTCCGGTTCGTAGCAACCTATTGTTTCATTCTGTTGTGTAGTTGATTTCCATGCGCCGCACCTGCAAGCTCGAGGCATAGAGGGCAACCAGCGCTACGGCCAACACTCCCAGCACGGCAACCGGCGCCGACACCGGATCAGAGTTGGAGATCAGCAGCGCCAGCAGCGGGGGAGTGCCCGGTTCGGCCGGAATGTCCACCGGGCATAGCGATTTCAGATAGTAGATCACGCTGAATTGCTTCAATATTCCCGGCAGGAATGGATTGATCCCTTCCCAGATCAAGATCGCCGCCGCCGGCAGAATTGGATTCTTGAACAACATCCCGGCCACGAGAAAGAATGCACCGTATCCAATGCACGCGAGTACCGTCACACCGAGGTAAATTGCGGCATGCTCCAGTCCATGATCTTGATAGAGGTACAGGTCGCGCGCGCTCGGGGAGAAGTGCCATAAGAATGCGACCGTTTGCAGTACTTCGCTGGTGGCAAAGATCGTGCAAGTCGCCAGCAGTCCTGCAAGAAATTTTCCCGCCATCACAACTTCGCGGCGGATCGGCGCCAGAAAATAAAAGTGCAGGCTGCGGTCCAGGATCTCGCCGCGGAACAGGTTCATGAAGATCCCAAGGCATCCAAAGAAAATCGCCAGCCGCAGGAAAAAGAACTGAAAGACGCCGGCGAACATGATCGTGTCCTGCCCCAGGTTGTTCCCTTCCTGCAGGTGGATGCCCACGACCTTGCCATTCTCCAAGCCGACAAACAAATCGTTCTGGCCATCGGAGTAGTGATAGTCCTCGTGCTGAACCTCGACCGTTTTTTCCTGCTCTGGCTTTTGCTCACCCTCAGAATCGTTCTCAGTCGCCTTCTCAGGCTCCACGTGTCGATCTTCTTTCCATTGGAACCGAAGCGGAGGCTTGCCCAGCAGGGTGACTACTTCCTCCGCGGTCATGCCGGGCTTGACCGCCTGCAGATCCTGGTAGGTCAGCGGCCGCTCGCTCTTTCCGGCGAGATTCGCTCGCCCGTGCTGCTGGGTCGAGGCCGCAATGGCATACGCGATGAAGAGTAGAACGGGAAGGAGCGCGACCACATAGATCCAGATGCCGCGCTTGGCGAAGAATGTCTTCTTCATCTCCAGCCGGATCACGGCTTTGATCTGCTCCCACCACACTCGCTTCATCGCACTGCCTCTTCATTGCCGATTAGATATTCGTAGACGGAAAGCACGTCATCATCCGCCGGAGCAATCAATTCAATCTCAATCCCGTTCAAGGCCAACTCATTCAGCGCGAGATAGAAGCGGTCAGCATCCCGCGTCTTGAGCAGCAACCCGCGTTCGTCTTTGTGAATGGAGACTTCGATTGTCAGTTCGTTCTCCAGCATCTTCGCAGCCAGTTCCCGCGGATGGCTGCACCGCACCAGAATCTGCGTAGGATGCTCCTGAATCTCGCCGCGCACCGTTGCGATTTTCCCCTCGGCCACCACATAACCATTGCTCAGCAAAATAACCTGATCAGAAATTACATCCACTTCGTGCAGGATGTGGCTCGAGATAATCACATAGCAGCCTTGCGCCGCGGTTGCGCGGAAGAGCGCAATCATTTCCGCGCGCGCCAGTGGATCGAGCCCGTTCAGCGGTTCATCGAGCACTAGTACCTTCGGATCGTGCGCCAGCGCCTGCGCCAGCCGAATCCGCTGCCGCATCCCCTTGCTGTATCCCGCGACGTTGCGCTTCGCGGCGTCCACCAGATTGACGCGCTCAATCACGCGCCACGCCAACTGTTCAGCGCTCTCGCGATCCCGTCCCGCCAGTCGCAGGTAGGAATAGATGAATTGAAATCCCGTCAGGCCTTTGGGGAAGGCGTCAAATTGTGTGCTGTATCCCAGAATTTTGAACAGGTTCTCCGAATCGTCCGTCCGGTAGCCGAGAACCTCGATCCGTCCGCGCGAGGGCTTCACCAGCCCGGTCATCAGGTTCATCAACGTGGTCTTGCCCGAGCCGTTCGGGCCGACCAGGCTTGTGATCCCGGGCGGGATCGAGAGATTCACCCGGTTCACGCCCAGAATCTCTCCGTAAAACTTCGACACATCTTCGAAAACGATGCGGTCGCTCAACGGATCACCTCATACGCGCGAACCTTGCGCAGCAGCAGCGCAAGACAGGCCGCGCAGTAGAGAAGCAGCGCCACCCACGCTTCGGCGACCGGAATCGAATACCCGTTGTTGAGCTGAAATAACGCGCTCCACACGATGGCCATCAGCTGAGCAATATTGAAAAAGTGGCCCGACTCGGTTCGTAGCACCGCGTTGATCGCTCCCGCGAAGCCCGCGCCAAAGAACATCACGCCGAGTAGCAACGCGCCCGCGACGATTCTCCACTTCACCCATGCCGAGAGCGCCATCGCCAGCAGCGAAAGAATGGCAATCCAGATCAGGGACGAAAGGATCAGGCTGCCCGCGATCCAAAGATGAGACCACGTCCAGCTCCAGCCCGCGAGGCCCGCTTGTACCGAAAACAGAACCAAGCCCGGCACCCAGGTGATTTGCGAAAGCAGAATGGCCAGCACCGACGCCTTACCCAGCACATATTCAGCCCGCGAGAAAGGACGGCAGAAGTACAGCGGCAGGGCGCCATTGGCAAGGTCGGGCGAAATCAGCCCCGGCCCGGTGAAGGCGGTCAGCAGAAACGCAAATGTGCCCTGCACTCTCATGAAATTGAAAAAGAAAGTATTGTTGATGGAGAGCACGCCTTTGGCCACGCCGACCTGCTCAAGAAAGGTTGCATTGTGCGCCAGGTAAATCATGAGCAGGCACACCAGTGGCCAGAAGAAACACACGACATACAATCCCGTCAGAAACTTGGAGCGAAACAGGTTCCGCCGGGAATAGCGGAATAGCACGAGACACCGCGACCACTCGGGAGTCAACGCGCCCGCATACGGCTTGTAGTTACGTCGATAGACAGCCACCGTTGCTCCCCCGATCTGGCATCACGCTTTGCATTTCAGTTCTCGACTCGAAGCTCGAAGCTCTCAGCTCTCAACCTTCCATGGCCTTCAGGAAAATATCTTCGAGAGTGTCGCGCCTGAAATTCATCCGCCGGATGCGCATCTGCTTTTCCGCGGCCACCCGGAAAATGTCGCGCGTCTCAATCCCTTCGGCCAGAATCATCTTCATGCGATTGGCGGTCACAGCGCACTCGCAGCCCAGCTTCTCGATCGCTTCGGTGAAGTCGCCATTCGCGCCGTAGGTTTCGAGCTCCAGGAATCGTTTGTTGGCGCGGCGCTCTTCGTCCAGGTTGGAGTAATGCGCGATGAGCCCCTGCTTCAGGATCAGCACTTCATCGCACGTATCCTCGACGTCGCGCAACAGGTGCGAGCACAGCACGATGCGCATCTCTTTGCCGTCGCGAATTTCTTTGATCATGCGGATCATTCTCTGCCGCGCCGAAGGATCCAGCCCGTTCGTCGGCTCGTCGAGAATCAGCAGCTTCGGACCGTGCACGATGGCCTGCGCCAGCTTTGCCAGTTGCTTCATGCCCAGTGAATACGTGCCCAGCTTCCGGTAGCGGGCCTCTGCCAATCCCACATAGAACAGCGCTTCGTGTGCTCGCTCCAGAGCCATGCTTGACGGCAACCCCGAAAGCTCTCCCATCATCTGCACGAACGACACGGCACTCATCTTGGAAATGAACGCGTCATTTTCAGGCATGTATCCGACGAGTCCGCGAATCTTGCGGACTTCCGTGCCTACGTCGTAGCCAAACACCCGCGCCGAACCTGCCGAGGATTTGTAGAAACCGAGGAGGGTATTGATGAGCGTCGACTTGCCCGCGCCATTTGGACCGAGCAGCCCAATCGATCTCCCGCGCAGGGTAGCCGTAAGACCGCGCAGGATCTCACGGTGGCCAAACTTTACCGCGAGCCCCTGCATTTCTACCAATGGCGCAAGCGGAGCAGTAGGCGTCGATGGTTCAATCTCGCCTACTGCTCCGGGTTGTGCTGTCGTACTCATTGCGTCGGTTGGGCCGCGTGAGTCATTCCCCCGCCCAGAAACATCTGCGGCAGGAACGGTCCATTATGGCCCATCGTCAACAGTGTGCCCAGATCAAATCCCATGAAGCCGGTGTTGCTCGCCACCACAATCCGATCAGGCTGGCCATATGCATAGATCAAGCCTGGCGCGGAGTTGGCTTTGAGCACTTCGATCGATTGTTGCTGTTGCGGAGTCAACGCTCCACTGGACTTCAACTGATCGGCGAGCGGCCCCACGACCGGCCCGATGTTGTGATAGTAGATCGCCGAAAAATTGGTGTAGCCATCGGTCGGCAGCAACGCCTGGAAGCCGCTCGAATGGGGCAAAGTGAATCCCGCCTCGCGATTCTGAATCGCCCGCGAGATCGTCGCCACATCGGGCGCAGCCACCAGGTAGTTATCGACGAACGTGTAGTCGATTTCGTAGTTCACCTGACTTGGACTGCTGATTACAAAGTAAGTGCGTGAGTTCACTTGCCGGGTGGTCAATTGCAGCCTGTGTCCGTTGCCATTGCCCTCGCGATTGAAGCTTTCGATCAGTTTGGCAATCGTCGATTGCAGCGTCGTCGGATCATACACCTCGAAAATCAGCTTCCACCGTGGGGTTGGAATCATCGGCCCGTCGAACGCCATGGTGACTTCCCCGCCCAACGGCGCCGCCATGTCGTTCAGTACGTTCACGCCGGTCTTCGACTCGAATTCGGCCAGATGCTGGGTAAAATTCGCATCGCCGCTGCCGATCATCTTGAAGACTTCTTCCATGATGCTTCGCGGATTCTTGATGACGGCCGACGTCACCATGCTCGCGTTCGGGGAAACAAATTCCATCGATCCCATGGACGCGGGCTCTGCCAGCCACGAAGCTACGCCTTGCCGCTCAGATGCGAACATCAGGTCAGCACGGCTCTCGCTCTTGCCGGCAACTTCGCGGTGTTCCATGGTCAGATATCGCACGTCCGCTATTCCTGAAGGCAGTTCGTGGGCCTTGCTATCAGCTTGTACGTTCTGCGCGATAATTTGTTCCATGTCGACGCAGAAAAGATATTCCGCTCCCTGCTGGTAAGAGCGGGCAATCTGCTCGTAGAAGGGTGTTCCTGCGAAGGCGCTGCTGCCGCCTTGTTTTACGCGCGCCGCCGTCCGCTGCAACTCTGCCACGTCGGGACTGGCGATCAGCAGGTCGTTATTTACATACACCAGCAGCGGATGGTTCGCCGCGGCCGTTACCGACCACGGATCCTTTACCACTTGCACGGCTACCTGCGTCGGGTCAGAGCTCAACTTGCGGCCTTCCTTCTGCAGGAAATCTTCCAGCCCGGCCTGCCGCACTTTCGCCAGCACAACTGGCGCAGCGTACTCTTTTCCGCTCTTCGCCATGGCGAACACGATCTCGTCGCCCAGATAGGTGTTGAACGTTTTCAACTGGCTCAGCACATCTTCCAGCTTCGGCCCGCCGCCTTTTTGCTGCTGCTTCCACCAGTTGCGCAGTTCCGGACTCTGCTGCAACCGGTCCTGGAACAAGCGCGTGGCTTCTCCCAAGGTGTTTGCCAGATTCGGAATCGCGGCGTAGACGACAGTGTGATCGGGAACGTAGGCAAGAAGATCAGAGTTGTAACGCAGCCCGGGACCCGGAATCGCGGAAAACTGCTTTTGCAGGACGGCAAAGTCACCCAGCAGCGCCAGATATTTCGCGGAGTTCTTGCTCCACGCGATTTCGTTCTGGATGGGAACCTTCGCCACGCTGGCGCCGGAAGTCGCCTGGTCGCCGGGGTTCAGGTCCGTTTCGTTATCTCCAAAATTTACCCGGACCACGCCTTCAATCACGGCCACGCGCGAGCCCTTGATCCCGTGATTCACGGAAAAGATAGTTCCCTTCACCGAGACCAGCCCATCGTCGGTGGCGACATAGAGCCGCCCCGAGCGCTGCTTGGCCGCCTGCACAATCACTTGCCCGCCATCCAGCCGAATCGTCGTGCCCTTCCATGCCCGCGATACTGACAAGTCCGAGCGCTCGCCCATTTCGACGAGAGAGCCGTCGAGCAGACGCACAACAGCGGTCGATCCCTTGGCGGTGCGGACTTCGTCGCCGTTCCGGATTTCGTATCCCGCTGGAATCAGACGCGTCTCTGCGCCCGCGCCGCTATAGAGTGAACCGTCCACACTCTGCACCGAAGCGCGAACCACATGCTGCCCGGGAAGCATTCCATTGTTAAAGCCAACCACGGCAAATGCCGCGGCGAACACCGCAGCCGCGCCCATCGCCCAGCCCCATGCCATGCCGCGCGAACGCTTCCGCTCCACGCGCCACACTTTCTGCGTCTCGCCATCGCGAGCGCGCTCCAGGGCGTGCCGGCACGCCACGCAGGCATGTGTGTGATCTTCAAACAGCAATGCACGTGCCGGCGCCAGTCGCTTGCCCAAATAGGACGGGATCAGCGCCTGAAAATCCGCGCAGCTCCGCAGCGTGTGTGTGTTGAGGTCGGGCGTCGACGCGGCTCCGGTGATCGATTTCCAGACCCGGTCGCCAGCCTTCGCAACTACCTGGTCGTCTACCTGTTCATTTCGAATGTCTGAAAGAATGCGGTCGAACTTTTCGTTCTTCATGACCTATCTCCTCGATAAGTGCCAAGCTCCTTGCGAAGCTGTTGCCGGGTGCGGTGTACGAGAACTGCCACCAGCACCTGTGAAATCCCGAGCATCCGCGCAATCTGCGGATTGCTGAAGCCCTCCAGAAAGCGCATCGCAAAGATTTCCGCCGAGCGCGGCTTAAGCCGTGCCAAGGCGCGTCCCAAGGCCTGCCGCAGTTCGCGGGGATCATTGTGTGCCGGTTCCGCCGGAAGGTCGACCAGTTCCACAGTGCGCTCGGCCTGTCGTGCGCGGATCACGTCGAGGGCCGCATTGATGGCCGCCCGGCGAAGGTAACTCTCTTCGTTTTCCAGCACTTCGCCGTGATCTCCGCGACGATACAGGCGCAGAAACACCGTTTGCGACACATCCTCGGCATCCGCGGCATTGCCCGTAATCCGGTACGCCGTACGGAAAACCAGGCCGTGATACGCCCGAAATACCCGATCGAATTCGTTCGGGATTGCGATAATCCGTTCCTCTGCCAGTGCGCTTTGCAGGGTACGCCTCCAGTTGCTCTCTTTCACAACTAAAGACGGTACGCGTGGCCAGTTATTACAATTTGGCCAAATTTTCTTATCAGGTCTGTCCTGCAGCCCCGGCCACAACCTGTATCATATTCAGGTTTCACGGCTTAACTGAATCATGGCGAAACTGAACATCAAGCCAAAAAGCAATTGCATGTGGGATCTGGTCAGCCTGGGCGAGGTCATGCTGCGCCTCGATCCCGGCGACGAGCGCATTTCCACCACGCGCCACTTCCGTGCATGGGAAGGTGGCGGCGAGTACAACGTCGCTCGCGGACTCAAGCGCTGCTTTGGTTTAGACACCGCGATCGTCACCGCCCTCGCCGATAATCCCGTCGGCCGCCTGGTCGAAGACCTCATGCTGCAAGGCGGCGTCAGCCAGAAATATGTCCGCTGGGTGTCATACGATGGAGTGGGCCGCACGGTTCGCAACGGATTGAACTTCACCGAACGCGGCTTCGGCATTCGCGCGGCTCTGGGCTGCTCCGATCGCGGACATACGGCGATCTCGCAAATAAAACCTGGCGAGATCGATTGGGAGCAGATTTTCTCGAAAGAAGGAGCGCGCTGGTTTCACACTGGCGGAATCTTCTGTGCTCTTTCTGAGTCGACGCCGCTCGTCGCCCAGGAAGCCATGGAAGCGGCCAAGCGAGCGGGTGCCGTCATCTCCTATGATCTGAATTATCGTGCGTCGCTGTGGAAGTCGATTGGCGGCAAGGCGAAAGCGCAAGAGGTGAACCGGCGTCTGGCTCCGCTCGTCGACGTAATGCTGGGCAACGAAGAAGACTTCACCGCCGCTCTGGGATTTTCAGTCTCCGGCCTCGACGAGCACCATTCCAAGCTCGATTCAGCCGGCTTCAAGCAAATGATCGAAACGGTCGTGAAGGAGTATCCCGCGATGTCTGTGATTGCAACGACACTGCGGAATGCGAAGACTGCAACGCTGAACGATTGGGGTGCTCTGTGCTTCAGCGAGGGGAAATTTTATGAAGCTCCGGTGCGCGAGGACCTGGAAATCTATGACCGGGTCGGCGGAGGCGATTCTTTTGCTTCCGGGTTGATTTATGGATTTCTATCGGGCAAAGATCCGCAATGGTCGGTAGAATGTGGCGCCGCGCACGGCGCGTTGGCGATGACCACCCCCGGAGATACGACTATGGCAACGCTCGCGGAAGTTCAGCAAGCCATGAAATCGCGCACGGCCCGGATCGAACGCTAACTCTTAACTGGATGTGGCAAGAGCTATGACCATCGATGATGTAATTCTCAAAATCAAAGAAATCGGAATTGTTCCTGTGGTCCGCGCCTCCTCGGTTGAGGAGGCCACGCGCGCGGTCGAAGCGATTTGCGCCGGCGGCATTCCGGTCGTCGAAATCACAATGACCGTTCCGAATGCGGTGACGGTTATCCGCGAGGTGGCGAAGCAATATGGAGCGAAGGTTCTGATTGGAGCGGGCACCATCACCTCGGCGGAGCAAGCAGAATCGTGCATTCGCGCGGGAGCCGAATTTCTCGTGAGTCCAGGCTTGTCGGTGCCGGCGCTCTCAGTCGCTCGGGCCAACGAGAAGTTAGCGATCCCCGGAGCGTTGACTCCCTCGGAGTTGATGAATGCGCAGGATCAGGGCGCGCGGCTGGTCAAGATCTTTCCTTGCGGTAACGTGGGCGGTCCAAAATATCTGAAATCACTGAAGGCGCCTTTTCCGAATGCGCAGTTGATTCCCACCGGAGGCGTGAATGCGTCAAACGCCGCTGACTTCATTGCGGCAGGAGCCTTTGCCCTGGGTGTGGGTGCCGACTTGGTTGACGCGACTGCACTGCGCGAAGGGAATCTGGAGAAAATTTCATCGGCTGCACGAGAATTGGTGCAAGCCGTTGCCTCTGCACGCGCCGCGCTTCGAGAGAAGAAAACTGGCTAAAGCTCTTCTTGCACTCCTGCGCTCGTAAGTCGTTGAGTCTTGGTGGAAGTCGTTGAACATCCGTGCAAGTGATTGAAAGTGCGTCGAACATGTAGGAAGCCTCTGCGCGCGCGATTTCTTGTTCAGTGATACTTTCCTCATTCGCGATGCCGATCGTCGCTGAGAGGGTCGTTTCCGGCTCAGGAAATGCTATTCCAGGCGATGTTGGGGGTGGCCGAAAGTCTATCTTGATCGCGCCAAACTTTTCAGGAGTACAAACATACAGTACATACATGTATGTACAATAGGAGTTAAGTGCATGTACTCTATGGGGTTACGCTCCTGGCGATGACTCCGCCGGGAGCACGACGCTGAAAGTTGCTTTCGTATCAGGCTATGCCTTCAGGCATAGCGTCAGGATTTTCCCCTCCGACTTGCGCCTTCAGGCGCTGCACGGGCACGGTGCTACCAGTTGAACATCGTGCCGTCGATCTTCCGATTCACCGGCAGGTACGCCCGCTCGTAGGGGAATTTCCCTGCCAGTTTCTCGTCATAGTCGACGCCAAGTCCCGGCGCATCGCCCGGATGGAGGTATCCGTTCTTGAAGGAATACGCATGCGGGAAGACCTCATCAGTCTCTTGCGTGTGGCGCATGTATTCCTGAATCCCGAAATTGTTCACGGAAATATCAAAATGCAGCGCTGCTGCCATCGCCACCGGAGACAGGTCGGTTGCCCCGTGAGAGCCGGTGCGCACGTGATAGATCTCCGCCAGCGCAGCGATCTTTTTCAGGTGTGTCAACCCGCCGCTGTGGACCACAGTCATGCGCAGGTAGTCGATCAACTGCTCCTGAATCAGAAGGTGCGCATCCCAAACGGAGTTGAAGACTTCGCCGACCGCTAGCGGGATGGTCGTGTGCTGTCGAATGATGCGGAAGCCTTCCTGCAGCTCCGCCGTTACCGCATCTTCCAGCCAGAACAGGTGATACGGCTCCAGGCTCTTACCCAGCCGCGCGGCCTCAATCGGTGTAAGCCGGTGATGAACGTCATGCAGCAGGTGAAGGTCGTCGCCGAACTTCAGGCGCAAAGCTTCAAAGAGCTTCGGAACTTGCAGAAGATATTTTTCGGTAGACCAGACATTTTCTGGAGGCAGGCCCTTCTCGGCGGGCTCGTAATACAGCTTGTCGCGCGCGACGCCATATGTCGAGGGCAGCCCGGGGATTCCCGACTGTGCGCGCACCGCGAGGTAGCCCATTTCTTTGTACTTCGCGACTTCTTCCGTCGTCTCGGCAATGTCGCGCCCGTTGGCGTGGCCGTAAACCTTTACTCCGCTTCTGCTTTGGCCCCCGAGCAGGTTATAGACGGGCGTCTTCAGGGCTTTGCCTTTGATGTCCCACAAGGCCATATCGACGGCTGCGATCGCGGTCATGGTCACGGGGCCACGACGCCAGTACGCGCCGCGATACAGGTATTGCCAAACGTCCTCGGTCTGAAATGGGTCGCGTCCGATGAGGCACGGAATCAGATGGTCGGTCAGGTAGGAAGCGACCGCCAGCTCCCGCCCATTCAAAGTTGCGTCTCCCAGGCCGTAGACGCCTTCGTCGGTTGAAATCTTCAAGGTGACGAAGTTTCGTCCGGGACAACTCACGAACACCTTTGCTTCCGTGATCTTCACCGGGGATGTCCTCCGATTCAATGCCACCGAGTGTAACGAAATCTGCAATCGTTGCGCACCTTGCGCTACAGTAGCGCTGGCGTCCCGGCGGCGCGGATCGCAACTTTGGCATAGGACAGAAATATCGTGAAGAGCTTTTACGGATTCATAATCGCCATCGTGGCCCTCTCTAGCGTCGTCGCGGCACAACCGCAGCACGACCGCGCCTACTGGCAAGAGATCGCGAAGAACAAATACGCAGTGCCGGAACACGAGTCAGCGGATGCGCTTGCGCAGGAACTCAGCCCGCTCCTGGCCTCGCCCGATCCGGAATTACGCGACGAATTGGCGTATTCCATCCTGGCACGCTGGATCTACCGGGGAAAGATCTCCACTCCCCAACTGATCGTTCTTACCGATGAATGGCGCGCTAATTTGAAGAGCGGCCTCGGCGAGGTTGGCACCAACTCGGTCTTGAAGCGGTCATTCTCCGCATTGTGCCTGTCGTCGATGGCGGCCCGGGAGGCGAAGTCGCCCGTCATGGGCGCGGAACGATATCACCAACTGGTCGCGGAGGGCATCGCTTATCTCCAGGCCGAGCGCGACCTGCGAGGATATGACGCGAAGCTGCATTGGATTCACTCCACGGCGCACACTGCCGATCTGCTCGCAGCTTTGGCTGATAGCGCCCTGCTTACGAAGGACGAGGAGAAGGCAATCCTCTCCGCCATTGTCGCGCGTCTTGCGACGGCTCCTGAGGTCTACACGCAGGGGGAGCAGGATCGACTAGCTGCCGCGGTCGTGGCCGTCATTCGCCGTTCGGATTTTCAGACAGCTGATTTCGAATTGTGGCTGAAGGGAATTCAAGACGAAGACCGTGATGTGTGGACTGCTACCACGCTCGAATCGCTGGCGCGATTTCAAAATCACAACTACATGCTGCAGGCGCTTACGGTTCGGCTCTCGGTCGAACCGGATTCCGCGCGCACTTCAGAGTACAAGCAGAAGGTTCTCGAGGTTCTGAAGACGCGTCTCGACTGAGGCATTGGTGGGAAAGTGATCAGATCTGCGCCGGTTTGAGCCGCGGCGCGAGCACCTGCACAAAGCCAAAGGCGACCAGATATGCCAACCCGGCCATCACGAAGATCGGGATATACGAACCGGTCCGTTGCAGGATGTAGCCGACCGCCTTGGCCACGAACATTCCACTGAACGCTCCGGCCATGGTCGCGAAACCCACGACGGACGCGACAGCGCTGCGCGGGAACATGTCGGAGGCGAGCGTATAGATGTTGGCCGACCATCCTTGATGCGCCCCGGCCGCGATGGCAATCAGAAAAACGGCAAGCCAAGCATTATGGGTGCGGGCGGCAAGCATGATTGGAGTCACAGCCAATGCGCATACAAAGAGCGCACACTTCCTGCTGGGGTTCAGGGCCCATCCTCGCTTGAGCAGTGAAGAAGAAAGCCAGCCTCCGCCAATGCTGCCGACGCAGGCTCCGCTGTAGATAACAAAAAGCGGCAGCCGCATTGCGCTCAGGTGCATTCCGAGATTGCGGTTGAGGAAGTCGGGCATCCAGAACAGGTAGACCCACCAGATAGGATCGGTAAAGAATTTTCCCAGCGCGATCGCCCACGCCTGTGGAAGCCGCAGCATGATGCGCCACGGAACCGCGGTCTGCGAAGCATTCTGATCCGGAGGATCGCTCTGGATGTAGGCAAGTTCGGCTGCGGAGAGCCTCGTGTCATCTTGCGGCCGGTGATAAAAAGCGAGCCAGCACGCGATCCAGACAAATCCCAGGGCACCGGTGGCGATGAATGCCATGCGCCATCCATAGCGAAGGGTGAGCCACGGCACCACGAGCGGCGTTACCAGCGCACCGATATTCGAACCGGAATTAAACAGGCCCGTAGTGAGCGCGCGCTCCCGCTTGGGAAACCATTCCGACACGGCCTTGATGGATGCGGGGAAACTGCCGGACTCGCCGATCCCCAGGCTGAAGCGCGCCAGGCCGAACTGAAAGACTGAGCTTGCAGCGGCATGAGCCATGGCCGCTGCGCTCCAGACGAATACGGCAATTGAGAATCCCTTGCGCGTTCCCAGTTTGTCGATGAGCTTTCCGATGAATAGGAGCCCGGCTCCATAAGCAAACTGGAAGGCCGTGACGATATTGCTGTATCCAACTTCTGTCCAACCGAATTGGGCCTGCAACATCGGCTTGAGCAGCGCGATCACCTGCCGGTCCATGTAATTCACGGTGGCGGCGAAGAACAGCAGGCCGCAGATGAGCCAGCGGCGATTGCCGATGTGAGGTGGGATGCTATCGGGAACGGTTTGTATGGGAGGTAGGCTCACGACGTTCAGCGCATCGCAGACGTTGCTTCACTAGACATGGCGCGGGGCTTCTCCGTCAAGCTATTGCTGAACTGATATCATTCAGGGCTTGCATCGCTCCCCGATGTGGGCGATTCAATCTGCCTGCGAGCCTGCCCATGAACGGCTTTATCACCGAAGACTTCTTGCTATCGAACGATCCGGCACGGCGCCTTTATCACCAGTTTGCGGCAGCGCAGCCGATTTTCGATTATCACTGTCATCTTTCCCCGCGAGACATTGCTGAGAATCGGCGATTCGCCAATCTTCACGAGATCTGGCTTGAGGGAGACCACTATAAATGGCGGGCGATGCGCGCGAACGGCGTGCCGGAAAAATACATTACCGGGGGCGCTAGGCCTTACGAGAAGTTTCTGGCCTGGGCGCGAACGGTTCCATACACGCTGCGCAATCCTCTATACCACTGGACTCATCTCGAGTTGCAGCGCTACTTCGGAATCTCCGAGTTGCTGGATGAAAAATCTGCGCCGGCGATTTGGGAAAAGGCGAATGCATTGTTAGCGGGCCAGTTAACGGCACAGGGCATCCTGCAGAAGTTTCGCGTGGAGGTCGTTTGCACCACGGATGATCCCATTGACGACCTTCGGCATCATCAGGCGATGGCGAAGTCGAATCTGGCGACACGGGTCTTTCCCTGCTTCCGTCCGGACAAATCCCTGGCGGTTGGCGATGATGCATTTGTGCTTTGGGTAGAGCAACTTTCGCAGATGGCAAACGTTGATGTCCGGAATTTAAGTACGCTTCTGCAGGCGCTGCAGAGCCGTCACGACCATTTTCATTCATTGGGCTGTCGCTTGTCGGATCACGGATTGAATCACTGTTATGCGGCGCCATGTTCGGAGCAGGTGGCCGATGCAATTTTCAGGAAAGCGCGCGACGGCCGAGCGATCACTGAAGAGGAGCACACGCAGTTCGCGTCGTTCATGATGCTTTTCTTCGGCCGCCTCGATGCCCAAAAGGGCTGGACGAAGCAGCTGCACCTGGGCGCACTGCGCAATGTGAACACGGCCGCCCGCCGCAAGCTCGGGCCTGACACTGGATACGATACCGTGGGCGATTTTCCGCAAGCCCGCGCTCTGGCCGCATATCTCGATCTTCTGGCGCAGGAAAACTCGTTGCCGCAGATGATCGTTTACAACGTGAATCCCTCAGACACGTTTCAGTTGGCGACGCTGATTGGTTGCTTTCAGGATGGAGAGAAGCCAGGCAAGATCCAATACGGCAGCGCGTGGTGGTTCCTCGATCAGAAGCAGGGCATCACGGCTCAGATCGACGCACTCTCCAATGTCGGACTGCTGTCGCGTTTCATCGGCATGGTCACGGATTCGCGGTCGTTCATGTCGTATCCGCGGCACGAATATTTTCGGCGCGTGCTTTGCGACATCGTGGGAGAAGACGTGGCGCGTGGTGAACTTCCGAATGAGGATGCGCTTCTGGGCAGGCTGATTCAGGATGTTTCTTACAGAAACGCAAAAGAATATCTGCGACTGCCCACGGAAGCACCAAGTTTCTAAGATCGGATGACCCTTCGAGTGGCTCGCCAGCCCGCAACTGCCTGTATTTTAAACGGTTTACATCTGATCGGAAATCCCGGCGAGGTTCGGGCATCTCCGAATTCAGATTTTGCAACTAAGAAATTAGTTGACCTTTTTAAGGGTTCTACGTCTTAATAAATGGCACCAGTAACGCCGCCGAGGAGGAGTATTTGGCCCGCAGCAAGTCCGCAACCCTGACTGAAGCCGAGTTGCGCATTATGAATGTGCTTTGGGAACGGCAGTCGGCGACCGTCCACGAGGTGTTGGAAGCCATCCCTTCAAAACCCGCGTTGGCCTACAACTCGGTGTTGACCATCATCCGCATCCTCGAGAAGAAGGGGTACGTGAAGCACGAGAAGGATAAGCGTGCACATGTCTTCCTGCCGGTCGTGGACCGGAAAGATGCGACGCGGTTTGAAGTGCGGCACCTGGTGAGCCGATTTTTTGGCAACTCCAACGAACAACTTGTGCTGAACGTTCTAGAAGAGACGAGCATTGACGCGGAGGAACTTGACCGCCTGCGCCAGTTGCTGGAAAGGAGCAAGTGAGCAGACGATGACCGCAGCTTTTCAAATAATTCAGGCCGGGCTGAATGAGATTGCCCGAGCGTCCACGTTGCGCATCGTCGACTGCCTGGTTGAAGGCACGCTCATCACGATCTTTGCTGGACTAATGTTGCGGGCGGCTCGCTTGCGGAATTCCGGCACGCGCTTCGCGGTGTGGTTTGCGGCGTTGGTGGCGATTGCGGCTGTGCCTTTTCTAGGTGGCACTTGGGCGCATGGAGTGATTCCGGCGCCCGTTCTGAATCGGCCTGCGATCACCGTCCCCGGATCGTGGGCGATCTACCTTTTTGCAGTGTGGGCTGTGATTGCGGCGTGGGCATTGTTCCGGGTCGGGCAAGGGTTGTGGTATCTGCGGGTTCTGCGTAGGAGTTGTGTTCCGGTCAATGTGCATGAACTCGATGCCCGTATTCAGGGAACTCTTTCCCGAAAGCTGGCCGGGAGAACCGTTGCGTTTTGTACGTCCGACCTGGTGCAGGTTCCGACTGCGATTGGGCTGCTGAAGCCGGCGGTGATTGTGCCGAAGTGGGTTCTGGAAGAACTTTCTGCGGATGAACTTAACCAGATTCTGTTGCATGAGTTGGCACACCTGCGGCGCTGGGACGACTGGACCAATCTCGCGCAGAAAATTGTGAAGGCGCTGTTCTTCTTTCATCCCGCAGTGTGGTGGATTGAGAAAAAAGTGTCGCTGGAACGCGAGATGGCTTGCGACGATGCCGTTCTGGCGGAGACCGAGAGCCCGCGGGCTTATGCGGAGTGCCTGGCGCATCTCGCAGAGAAGACTTTGATTCAGCGCAGCGTCGCGCTGGCCCAGGCGGCGCTGGGACGGCTGCGTCACACCTCGCTTCGCGTGGCGAAGATTCTGGATGGGAATCGCGCGAGTGCGTCGGGCGCGAGCAAGCCCGCTGTGCTGCTAGTCGCGGGGTTTGCGGCGGCCTGTCTCGTGTCGGTGTCGGCGGCTCCGAGTTTGATCGCGTTTGACGACGGCGGTCCGAATGCTGCCGTCGCGCCTGCGATGGCAAGCAATTCCTTGGACAACGCGGCTGAGAGCGTTTCGCCGCCAATGCCAATGGCCCAGATTACAAACGCGAAGTTTACGGCGCAATCAGCTCCTTGGGTACAGGCGAAGTTGAAGCTTCAAGAGCCTAATAGGCCGGCGCAGAAATCGAAGCGAGTGGTTACGAAGCAGGCAGTTACTCCGACTCTGAAAGCGCTCGCCGGCGTTCCAGCGTCCGAAAACGTCAGTCAGGGCGATGTTCGCCAGAGTGACTTGCGGCAAGTTGATGCGCGACAGACTGATGTTCGCCAGAGCAGCGTCCATTCCACTGACGCGCGCCTGACGGATGCCAACATGATCCCCGTGGCCTTCACCGAAACATTCTTTGTGGTGGTTGAAGGACGCGAGAGTGGCTTTTCGATCCAGCCGATATATCAGATCCAGATGTGGCAGTTGACGGTGCTGCATCCGGTGGTTGATTCCAACAACAGAATTCATCCCAAACAAATTTAGGTATGAAAGACAGCAGAAAGCGATGCGGAGTTATAACTCTAAAAACTAACGAATTAGTTGATAACCATCTCGAAAGGAAATAACCCAGATGAATGTAGCAATGCAGTGGAAAGACAGCTTGAAGAAATGGACGCGGCGACTGGCAATGCCTGCAATGGCTTTGGCGCTGATCGGTGCGTTCGCAACCTATGAATGTGTGAAACCTTCGGCAGCGAGTGCGGCCAATGCGGCGCCATCGGCTGCGCCGCTTGACGTCGACAGTGTAAGTTCGTTGCTTGCGGTCGACAAGGCGATGGAGACCCTGGCGGCGCGGGTTACTCCCGCGGTCGTCAACGTGACAGTAACTTCGCGCGCCAAGGCGGAGAAGGCTGGGCAGCAGATGCCGGAAGACATGCAGCAGTTCTTCGGGCAGGGGAATCCGTTTGGCCAGTTCTTCGGGCCGAACATGCGTCAACGCCAACCGCAGATCGAACACGGGTTGGGTAGCGGCGTCGTGATTTCGCCCGACGGATACATCGTCACCAACAATCACGTGATCGACGGTGCGGTCGACATTCGCGTGACCACCAGCAATCGTCGAGTCATGAAAGCGAAGCTTGTGGGTGCAGATCCTTTGACCGATCTGGCGGTGTTGAAGGTGAACGCGACTGATTTGCCGAGCGCTCCCTGGGGAGACTCGAAAGAAATTCGTCAGGGACAGACCGTGCTGGCGTTCGGCAATCCTTACGGATTCCGTTTCACCGTGACGCGTGGAATCGTGAGCGCCGTCAATCGCGCGAATCCCGATCCCTCGAATCCCAGCAAGCCCGGCGAGTTCATCCAGACGGATGCCGCCATTAACCCCGGCAACTCGGGTGGTCCGCTGGTGGATGCCCGTGGTCAGGTTGTTGGCATCAATACGTTCCTGATCTCTTCGAACGGCAGCTTCTCGGGAATGGGCTTTGCGATTCCGACGCAGATTGTGCGGCCCACGGTTGAGACTTTGATCCGTGACGGCAAGATCAGCCATGGTCACATCGGAATCGGGATTGCGGACGTGACGCCGGAGAACGCGAAGTTCTTCGACGAATCGAACGCGAGCGGTGGAGTGGTGACGCAAGTCGAACCCGATTCTCCGGGCGCGAAGGCCGGCCTGCAGATCGGCGACGTCATTACGGAAATCGACAACCAGAAGGTGACCGATGCCGGAGAACTGCAGGTGATCGTCGGACAGAAACAGCCTGGTTCGAAGATCATGCTCAAGGTACTGCGCGAGGGCAAGAGCATGAGCATCCCAGTAACCTTGGAGGCGTTGGGTAGCCACTCGGGTGAGGGCGACGATGACTCCGGCAAACCAGAAGGCAAGATGCGCTGGGGCATTGGCCTGGGCAACCTGACGCCGGACGTGCGCGACCAGCTCCAGGCTCCGAAGGACGTTCGCGGCGCCGTAATCGAGCAGGTGCAGCCGGGAAGTTCGGCGGACAATGCTGGATTGCAGCAGGGCGACATCATCCTCGAAGTCAACCGTCACAAAGTGCAGAGCGCAAGCGATGTGCAGCAAGCGCTCGCGAACGTGAAGAAGGGCGACGACGCGCTGGTGCTGGTGTGGTCCAACGGTGGGAACAGCTTCCGGGTGTTGCACGCTCCCGAAGGCGCTTAATCTGATCGCGCCGCGCTTCTCTGCCAGAGCGCGGCGCGTTACTTTTTCCGCTCGCTTCAGCATGCCGTTCCGGAGAGTCGGAAATGAGCACAACTATGTTCTGAGAAATGTCATCCCAATCTCAGGAGACCGGCCGCATCCACCAGCAGATCCCGAGTTCGGTCGGGATGACAATTCCTTGTATGGGTCGCTCAGTTAAACGGGGTACAGCGTGAAAATATCGCGAGTCACGATCATGTTCTCTTGCTTGCTCATTGCGGTCGCTGCAACCGCGCAGACTCCGCCGCCCGATGCTAGGCTTACTGACAATCCGGTATTCGAGAAGAACTGTGCGAAGTGTCACGGGAAGACCGCTGAGGGGCGCCATTTTGGCGGGCCGTCGCTCGTCTCTGAAGCGGCCATGGCTAAGTCTGCGGACGAACTCCGAGACATCATTACCAATGGCAAGCATCACATGCCGAAGTACGCCGACAAACTGACTCCGGAAGAGATCAACACGCTCGTCGATCAGATCAAATCGCCGCCCAAGAAGTAAGGCAACTTCTGGTTTCGGCCGAATCCCATGCGGCAGTTATTTTGGTAGCGCCGTTGCGGGCGAGGTTTTCAGGTAGCGGCTGGCGAATTCGATGAAAGTCGGCCAATTGGGCGCGGGGGTATGGCCTCCGCTGTGTTGACGGAAAGCAAGGTCACCGTTGATGAGCGGAGTCTCGATTGGTGGGAACTCGCTGGTTCCCAGATCCTTCTTGCCGAGAAGCGTGTACACCGGACCTGCGGCGACAGCGGCAAGGAACATGCCTTTCGCGTCCACCCATCCGTCTCCATTCGTCGCTCCGGCGCCGATGAAGACGGGGCGCGGCGCACACAGAGCGATCAACTCGTGTTCGTCGACGGGCAAGTCTGCATCGGTGAGCGGCCCCGCGTATTTCAGGAAGTTACCCGCCATCCAGTGATATTCGCCGGTGCCGGCGATGTTTCCAATCTGCTCGCCGAAATGGTGGCGGAACAGTTTGGCGCCTGCTTCACCGGACGAACTGATGTAGGCGATTGCGAAACGCGGATCGTAGGCCATGGCTACCAGCGCCGCCTTGCCATAGCGCGAGTGGCCATCGATGCCGACGCGCTTTGCGTCCACGGATTTGTCGGTCTCAAAATAATCGAGGGCGCGGCTCGCTCCCCAGGCCCAGGCTCGAAGGGCTCCCCAATCGTCGGGCTTTCGAGGCTTGCCTTTGTTGACCAGTCCAATAATTCCTTCGTTTAGCCCTTCTCCATTGTCCGCCTGTACGCTGGTTGGGATGTAGATGGCATAGCCCCATCCCTTCGCCAGGACCTGCTGCTGCCACGATGGACCTGATTGTGCTGCCTTGATCTCGGGGTAGCGCTTCGCCAGAGCCTCCATTACTTCCTTGCTCCAACTGAGTTCCATCATGACGGGAACCGGGCCGCTTGCGTTCGCGGGAGTCGTGAGCGTCAAGTCGATATTCACGGTTACGAGCGGGTATGCGGAGTTGTCGACGTGACCCATCAGTTTCTTCGTGACGACCGGAATGTCGCCGTTCATCTCCTTGGTAGTGCTGATAACTTCCCACCTAACCTTTGGCGTGTGCATGGGCACGCGGCCGATGACTTCGCGGTCGAAATCTTCCACGATTTCGGGGCGGCGCTGGTCCCACCAAATTTTTGCAGTTGTGACCTTCTTCCCATTTTTCAAAACCAGCGGGTCCGGAAGCTTCGCAACCGGATTGGCCTTGGCCTCGTCATAGTTTGCCGCGTTGGGCGATTTCGGATCACCGTCCGCGCCTGGTCGCAGCGAGGTAATGTGCAACTGATCCATTACGCGCTGATGGTCCTGCTCTGAGGTGAGATGTGTTGGTTGCGATGGGCTGGAACTGGTGGCCTGCGAAAGCGCAATCGGCGAAAGAACCAGCATTATGACCAGAGTGCCGGTGCATAGAGTGTTGCCAAACCTTTCCCGCATGCATTCCCTCCGCAGACTCATTTCGGCGCCGGCGTTTCTTCGATTTTCACGTTCGAGAAGACCGCTGTTTCCAGCCTCGTCGCCACGTGCGAACAGACTCCCAGGCCCACGTAGACTGGATCTTTCAGGCCGACATATTCCACGGGGCCAACCATTTTCAATTCCTCGTTGGGCTTGCCGGCAAAGATTGTGAAGCGACTTCCCTTCCTTTCGATGCGGAGACGCACCGTTCCATCGACCTGGGTGGGTATCTGGTATGTCTGTTCGTTCGCCGCGCCGCGGAATTGCAGCGAGGTCAGCCCGTTACCATGGGATACGGCATCGGCGTACGCGGATCCCGGATCCAGGCTCTGACGCACCATTAGCAATGCCTTGCGATGCTCGGCAGTGCTGGTCCCGACCCATTGCACGTCGGCGGTGAGCGTGATGTCGCCGGAGGCCTTCTTCCAGACGAAGTAGAAGGCGTCGGCTGTGCCCCAGACGTTGGCGCCGCCTCCAGTGATTCGATACTCGCCCTTCGCTGGATCGTAGTGTGCTGTGCTTCCGGGCGGAGTTTGTCCGATGCTGCTCTGATCGGTGAAGATGCCGAGGTCGGATGACTGCGCGATGGCAAGGCCCGTTCCGATCAGTAACAGGAAGGCCAACTGCCCATTGCGACAGGAGCGAATCAGCATTTTGCGGATCGGCGAGGGCGAATGTTGAGTGTTCATCATTCCTCACGTTAACGCGAGGATTCTAAACCACCCGCGCAATGCGCTGGAATTTCGGCCGGGGAGGAGCCTTCGATCGTTCAGTGGCGCGGTTATCGGGCTTCGTTCGACGGACAGCCGATGGCGGCTGTCCCCACATGGATCTTACAACGATTGAGCGCGATGGCTACCGCGAGGCGCCGGCTTCGCCTTGGCTTTTTGGGGGTTGTTCGTCTTTGTGGCCGAAGTCGAGTCCGAAGTGGGGTTCGGAGCGGGTGCCCGTGACCTTGAAAGGAACTTCAGTCCCGGCCCCATGCTTTTGAAAGAAAGGATCGACCGGCTTCAACAGAATCGACTTCCATCCCGTCGTCATCTGCGAAAGCTTGGCATCCAGTCGCAACAGGCCGTGAAAATCGAAGGTGTTTCCGTCGAGGCTGTAGTCTCCGGTCATATCGGCGTGCGTTCCGGGAATTTGGAAATGGAGGAAGGAGAAAGAAAGCAGTCCCTGATTGAGCGTGAATTTGCCTTGCAAGTCGGACCGGACGCTCGCCATTTCTTGATCGTTTTGGTTTGTGTGCTTGCCCAGGCTCCGCATGCTGAAGGAATCGATGCGCCCCTGCAGCTTCTCGTTCGTGAAGAAGCCCTGAGGAATGTGAAACGTGCCGGCGAGTTTCAGGCGGTTGGCAACGTCGGCGGGGCCCGGCGGCAAGCTTAGCTTCGTCTTCATGGCAACACTGCCTGTCATGATGGGCGGATCGGTTTTAACGCCGAGTTTGAGCAGATCTTCAATGGTGGCGTGGCCGAGCACGACGTTGAGTTCAATGTCGTGGCCGTGCTGCGGTTCTTTCATGCGCACGATCTTTCCACTCGCGGTGAATGAAGAGTGCAGGACCGTAGCCTTGACTGGCTCGAGGTAGGTGTCGCCGTCGGTACCGTCGACAATGGCGTGAAAGTCAGTGTGCAGGGGGACGGGATGACCGCTCACCGCAACCTGAAAGTCCGGCGTATCGGTTTGCCCGTCGACCACGATGTGGCCCAACGTGCCTGCATATTTTCCCGTGGACGACAGGATCCCCGCAATTCCTTTGATGGTGCCCAAATCTGCCTGTGTGAACGAGTAATCTCCGTTGACCGCGGAATCGCGCGGGCTCTCTTCGTTGAGCGGGCCAAACGATCCGGTGGACTGTATGTTTCCGACGGGTTTGGGATTGATGAGAGTGGCCTCGAAACGCAGAGGCTGTCCGGGACCAATCTGTTTCATGCGGAGATCGCCGATGTCGAACTCGAGGGGCGCCTTGCCCGGCTTGTCGGTGTTGATAAGGAGTTTCGTGTCAGTACATACGAAATGGTCGACGCTAATTTTCATCTTTCCGCCGCCCTTCCGAAAATTCGTCATTTGTTTTCGGTCACCCTTGGGCGGGATATTCATAGTCAGCCCGCTTACGTAAATCGTGTCGACATTCATGGGCTCGCGGAAGAGATTGCTCAAGGCGGTCTGGAAGCGAAATTCGCCAATCTCGAGAAGGGGTTGCACACCGGCTTCCCATGGATTGGGATCAGTGAGGCCGTAAATCTGCAGGCCCTTGCCCTCTACGTGCAGGCCATTCGTTACCCACACGTGGAGTTCGGCCAGTTCGACGCGGCTCTTGAAACGTGCCGAGAGTGTTTCGATGACGCGAGCGCGCAAGATGGGCTGAGCGCGGGCAATCACGATGCGGACGCCAATAGCGGCCACAATGACGAGCAGCGCCAGAATCCCGACAATCCACTTCCATCGACGACCGCGCCGAGGTTGTGGCATGGAGATGACTTGTGCACGCCCGTCTTCCATTGGAGGTGAAGGGGGGAGTGACGGCGGAGAAGATGGGGAGGCGGAACCCACACTTCTTTTTTAGAGAGTGGAGATGTGCAGGGGAATCGGGTATTTACTGCAGAATGAGACGAACATTCTGAATCATCGTTCGAAACATCGACGCGGTTTGGAAGCAGCGCAGAGTCTGTTGGGCGAAGTCACGTTATCCTAGCGGAACTCGCGCCAGGTTGAATACGCTCCAGATCACATATGCCGCCATCAGTCCCGCGGTGAAGATCATCACGATGGGCCGCTCGGGTGTCTCCAGCAAGTCAGCGAGCACCCCGGAAACGAAGAGGAACAGGAAAGGAAAAGCAGCAAGAATAAACCCGGCGCCGGCGACATGGGGATGAGCGATGCCTAAAAGCAGGAAGGCGACTGCGACCAGGAGAGGTGCGGTGTTGCCAAAGTAGCGCGTGCGTGGCCACACCGCATAGGTGGCGGCCGCGACTGGAAGCCCAAACGCGAGGGCGGGGCAAGCGCGCCCAATCCGCACGGCGACTTGCTTGTAGACGCCAAGCACAGTGAAGCCGCGCCAGGTTACTCCCCAGAATTCTGCGCGCCGCATGCTCTCTGCGAAGGTGTGCAGATGAAAGGAGTACGTAGCGGATAGCAGGACAAGGCCCACGACGCAAGCAGCGATCCAGATCACGACTCCCGCCTGACGACGCACCGGAGCGACGTAAAGCAAGAAGCCGAGAGCCATAGGGATCACCACGATCAGGGAGAACTGCGATCCCACAGCGATTGCGAGGGAAATTCCCATGAGAACGATTCGCCGCCAGTTCCAGAGCACGACTTCGCGGGGAGCGTAGAGAGTGTGCGCGACGGCAATCGCGGTGAAGATCGCTCCGAAGGCGCCCCAGGCCGCAGCAATCTCCGGCTCGGCGTGCCACACTGCGCTTGCCTGAATCAGTGAAGGAGAAAAGCAATAGAGGATAAGCGCAATGAAGCCGCCAGTATTTCCGCAAAGGCGGCGGGCAACATACCACAGCGATGCGCCCAGGAAGACGCCGCAAGCGAGAAACGGGACGCGCGGCAGCCATCGCCAGTAGACGGCCGAATCATTGGCAAAGTCTTTCGGCCAAATCAGCAGTGGAGCCGCCGAAGCAACGTAGAGGAGCGGAGAATGTTCGGTATCGAAGCCGGATTGATCGCTGTGAAATGGGTCCGGAGGAGTAATAGCCGCATCCAGGAACGGGGCCGCAGCAATCCCGTGGCCGTGCCACTGCTTCCAGCCTTCGCCGATGCGGACCGCCTCCGATCCATCGGGTTCGTTAGCGGCCCGCAACTCGGAATGGACCAGCCATAAGGCTTGTGCCAGAAAGCAAAGCAGCAGCAGTCCGGCAAGAAATTGCGGACGTCCGAAGCGTTCGCGAGTGAAATATGGACGCATAAGGTCGAGCCGAGTGTTTTACCATGGCGGAGGCGGTTTGCGGGGAAAGTTCTGCAATGGCTGAGGTCGATACCAAAACGGAAGCTACTTCGACGCCGAATATCGCGCCCGCAACATCAAGTCCCGAGTTTGCTGTCGCGACTCAGCCTTCGTACGCTCACACGCTGTTTTTTGGTCCCCAAGGGCTGCGGCCGGGTTGGGGATTTGCTTTTTATGTGGCGATGTTCTATCCGCTGCAGAAATTGGCCGTGGATTTGGCATGGTCGAAGGATTTTGGCGCTAGCGGCTTGTGGTCGATGCTGTTGGAAGAATTCTGCGACCTGCTGGCAGCGGTTCTTCCGGCGATCGTGTTGGCGCGCGTGGAGCACCGGCCATGGAAGTTGTTTGGCTTGCCGGGAAGGCAGGCATTCGGGAAATTGTTTTGGACAGGTGCGGCGTGGGGATTTGCCGGCATCTCCGCGCTCATGATCGCGTTATACGGCATGCACTCATTTTCGTTCGGGCACATCGTGTTGCATGGAGTTCGAGTGGCGCGGTTCGCGGCGTTTTGGGCATTGATGTTTCTGCTGGTTGGGCTGTTCGAAGAGTTTCTGCTGCGCGGCTATACGCAATTCACCTTGACGCGCGGTATCGGCTTCTGGCCGGCAGCGTTAGTGCTTTCGTGCGCTTTCGGATTGATACACCTGAGGAACGGTGGCGAGGAGTGGCGAGGGCTGGTGGCGGCAGCGTTCATTGGATTCTTTTTCTGCGTAACATTGCGTCGCACGGGCAATTTGTGGTTCGCCGTTGGCTTTCACGCGGCGTGGGACTGGGGAGAAACCTTTTTCTATTCGGTGCCCGACAGCGGCATGGTCGCTCCGGGACATCTGCTGAGTTCGTCCTTACGCGGTGCGGATTGGCTGAGCGGAGGGTCGGTTGGGCCGGAGGGCAGCGTTCTCTGCTTCGTGGTGATCGCAGTGGTGTGGGCCGTCTTCGACCGAGTCTACAGGCGGCCAGTTGACGGCGTAGCAGCGATCGCGCCACTTTCAAGCGCTTCGGATCAATGACCGGTTTCAGTTCGGGAGCCGCGTGAGTCGAATTTCCTGCGACAAAGTAATCTGTTTTGCGAACACCCTATACTAGGTTTTTATGACCTCAGAAGCCGATCTACTGACTCCGTTGCGGCGCTACTGGGGCTACAGTTCGTTTCGTCCGCTGCAGGAGCGGATTGTGCGCAGCCTGCTGGCGGGACATGATACCTGCGTGGTAATGCCGACGGGTGGAGGCAAGTCTCTGTGCTACCAGTTGCCGGCGCTCGTGTCGGACCGAACCACCGTCGTGATCTCCCCGCTGATCGCTCTCATGCAAGACCAGGCGGCGCAACTGGCGCAGATGGGGATTCCGGCGGCGGTTCTGAATAGTTCGATCAGCGGCGAGGAACAAAATCGCATTATGCGGCAGGCACGAGATGGCGCCTTCCGCCTGCTGTATCTTTCGCCGGAACGCTTGCAGCGCGCCGATACGCTGAGCTGGTTGCAGCAGGTGCCGATCTCATTCTTTGCGATCGATGAAGCTCACTGTATTTCCGAATGGGGGCATGAATTCCGTCCTGAATATCGGCAGTTGAGCAGCCTGCGGGGGAAGTTTCCGGATCGTCCGATCGCAGCATTTACGGCGAGCGCCACGCGTCATGTGCGGCACGATATTCTGATTCAACTCCAGCTGCGAAATCCAGACAAATACATTGCGAGTTTTCATCGTCCGAACCTGCGCTATCTGGTCCGCCAGTGCAGCAGCGTGGAACACACTGCGCTGCTGGTGACTGCGCTGCGCCATTACAACGAAGGCAATGTGATTGTCTACTCGCCCACGATCAGCAAGGTCGAAGAGATGGTGGACTTTCTGGAGGACCAGGGGATCGCTGCAACCGGATATCACGCGAAGATGGATGCCGGCGAGCGCCGCCGTAATCAGGAACGCTGGATGTCGGACGAAGTGCGAGTGCTCGTCGGCACGATCGCTTTCGGTCTGGGGATTAACAAGGCAACGGTTCGGGCCGTGATTCATCTGGCACTACCGAAGTCGGTGGAGCAGTTTTATCAGGAGGCGGGACGCGCCGGACGCGATGGGAAACCGGCGGATTGTTTATTGTTGTGGCGCAAACAGGATGCGGGTCTACTGGGATATTTTGCCAATCAGATTCTCGACGCCGGGGAGCGCGAGCGCGCCTGGCAGCGATATCACACGATTCGCGCGTTTGCCGAATCGGAGACATGCCGACACCGACAGATCTGCACACATTTTGGCGAGACTCCGAAGTGGGCGTCCTGTGATGGATGCGATGTCTGCGGGGCTGCTCCGGCGTGGTTGACGGAGCCGGCGACCCCGGCAGTTGCGCGGCGCCGTGTCGCGAGGGCGACTTCGGCTTCACCTGCATCTTCATCCAGTGCGCGAGTGGCGCAGAGTTCGATGCCTGAGGCGAACGAGGATTTGCGAGAATATTTACGCGAGTGGCGCCGGAAGACTGCGAAGGAGCAAGGCATGCCCGCCTATGTCGTGCTGCACGACAGCTCGCTGGAGGAAATTTGCCGGATGCAACCGACTTCGATTCGGGAGTTGCTGAACATCACGGGAATCGGAGAGCGTAAAGCAGAGCTTTACGGACAACCAATCCTATCTGCGATGCGCCAGTATCGCGAAGGCGCAAGGGCGGCGTCGCTGGAGAAGAAGACCGCTCCGGCTCTGGAAACTTTGCAACTTCTCGCTGGAGGAAAGAGCTTGGAAGAGATCGCCCAGATTCGTGGGCGGCAGCTTTCGACCGTGGTGAACGCTGTGGCAGGGCTTGTCGAAAAAGGCGAGGTGGAGTTTCGTCCGGAGTGGATCGATCGCAATAAATTAGCGGTCATCGAAGCTGCGTGCACCAAGTTGGATCTTGAAAACCTGCAGCGTCTGAAGCCGCTGAAAGAAGCCTTGCCTCCAGAGATTACCTATGACGAGATTCGGTTGGTCATCGCGCGCCTGAGACGCGCAAGCGGGTCGAAGCGGACCGAAATTCCTGCCTAGGTGCTATCCGCTATTCCGGCAAATCGACGTATAATCCCCCGCACCGATGTCTCTGGCAGCGGGTACAAAACTCGGGCCCTACGAGATTGTCGCGTCGCTGGGCGCGGGCGGCATGGGGGAAGTGTACCGGGCGCGCGATCCGCGCCTCGGTCGCGACGTTGCGATCAAGGTCTTGCCTGCGTATTTTTGTCAGGATTCAGACCGCTTACGACGCTTCGAGCAAGAGGCGCGAGCGGCGGGTGCCCTGAACCATCCCAACATTCTTGCGGTTTATGACATCGGGACCAACGATGGGGCTCCCTATCTAGTTACAGAACTCCTGGAAGGGGCTGACCTTCGCGAGCGTTTGACTGGCGGGGCGATGCCGGCGCGGAGAGCGGTTGAATGCGCGGTTCAGATTGCACACGGATTGTCGGCGGCACACGACAAAGGGATTGTCCATCGCGATCTGAAGCCAGAAAACATTTTTGTGTGCCGCGACGGCCGCATCAAGATCTTGGATTTTGGATTGGCGAAGCTGACGACCCCGGAGACCGGGGATGCAACTTCTACCAGTCTCGACCCGTTGAACCAGACCGGGTCGGGAGTTGTGCTGGGGACGGCCGGGTACATGTCTCCCGAACAAGTCCGCGGAGAGAAGGCAGACGCACGCTCTGACATTTTCAGTTTTGGAGCCGTCCTGTACGAGATGGTTTCCGGGCAGCGCGCTTTTTCCGGGCGCACGGCGGCGGATCGGGCGAGCGCCATTCTGAAGGATGACCCTCCCGATCTGCGGTCGTCGGGCCGTAATATTCCGGTGGGATTGGACCGCATTGTTCGGCACTGCCTGGAGAAGAGTCCCGAGCAGCGATTTCAGTCGGCGCGGGATCTGGCATTCCATCTGGAAACAGCATCGCCGGATTCTGAGAGTATTGCTGCACTGGCCGCTCCAGCGCATGATCGTAAGAAAGGTAGACTGTCGAGTCTTATTTTCGCCATCGGGTGCCTGGCTGTTCTTGCTGCAGCATTGGCCGGATGGTGGTACGGGAAGAAGGCGCAAGCGGCGCACAAAGACGTCACCTTCCTACGCCTGACCGATTTCGCGGGGCTGGAAGACAGCCCCGCATTCTCTCCCGACGGGAAATCGGTAGCGTTCGTCAGCGATGCCAGTGGTTCGCGGCAAATCTGGATCCGCCTGCTGGCGGGCGGGCCGCCTCTGCAACTTACGCATGATGCTGGAGACCATTTGGAGCCGCGTTGGTCGCAGGATTCGGCGGCAATCCTTTACTACACCCCACCACCGGAGGGGAACACGCAAGGAACGCTATGGGAACTGCCGGCGCTGGGTGGATCACCGCGTCGCCTCGCCTCCAGCATGAGCGGTGCCGAGGTTAGTCACGATGGCAAGAGGCTGACATTCTTCCGCCTCAACGGCAAGCAAATGGAACTCGTTGTTTCCGACCGGGACGCGTCGAATCCGAAGGTGGTCATGCAGGCGGCCGTCAGTTTCAGTTATCGACAACCCCGATGGTCGCCGGACGACGGCGCGATAGCCTATGTTCATAGTCGCCAGAACTGGGCCGACGATATCTACATCGTTTCGTCCAGGGGCGGTGAGGTGCGGCAGGTGACGGCCGACAATACGCTGATGAGCGGACTTGCGTGGCTCGCCGACGGTTCGCGTCTGGTGTACAGTTCGGCCCGCGGAAGCACCGTCCTCTACCTGCCGACGATGCATCTGTGGACGATTACGCCGGATGGCAAGGATCTGCAGCAACTGACCTTTGGGGAATCGGGAGACGAGAACCCAGACGTCGACCGGGAGGGCCGCATTCTGGTGAGCCGCCGGCACATGCGGTTCGACATTTGGAAGTTTCCGGTGGATGGAAATCCCGCGGAGAATGTGCGAAACGCAGTACGAATCACTCATCAGACGGGACAAGTGCAGACGCCGACGCTGAGTCCCGATGATCGCGAAATGGCATATCTGTCCGACAATGGGGGCCACGGCAATTTGTGGGTGATGGAATTGGCAACTGGGGAGACACACCAGATCACCTACGAAAAGGATTCCGGCACAGTAATGGGAGTACCGATCTGGTCGCCGGATGGAAAGTCCATCACGTTTGCCACGAACCGTCCGTCCAGGTCGGGGCGTGCGGTGGGGTATTGGCTGGTACATCCGGACGGAAGTGATCTGCACCTTGCCGTCCCGGAAGGAGCGTGGGCGACGTGGTCGGGTGACAGCAAATGGATCTACTATGCGGACTCGTCACCAGTACGCGATACGGGAAGCTTCCGGTTGATGAAGTCTACTGTCGAGGGCGGTTCGTCCATCGTGGTGCGCTCCGATAATGCCCGGGGGCCGGCATTGCCACCGGATGATTCGGCGCTGTACTACGTGGTTCCTCTCGAAAACTTGAACGGCTTGCTCGACTATGAATTGCGCGTAGCCCGTCCCGAGGACGGACCGTCGAAGCTGCTCGCTCGCATCTCCGGAGAGCGCGTTCCCATCTGGCAGGGCTTGCAGCCGGTGATTTCGCGGGACGCGAAGTGGCTGGTTTTGCCCCTGGATGACGGACAAGGAACCAACCTGTGGGTTGCATCGACTGCCGACGGCAAGCTTCGGCGAATCACGGATTTTGGCCAGAAGCGGACGTTCATCGCGCGGCGAGTTTCGTGGTCGTCGGATGGGAAGTGGGCATTTGCCGCCGTAGGCGAAGGCGATGCCGATATTGTGCAGATGGATGGGCTTTTGAAATGACTAGGGCAGCATTGGCAGCCACATTTGTACCCTAGTGTACAATTCTTAGGGTTCTTAATTCCCATCAACAATCAATTCCAGTAGATCGCCAATTCTTGGCATCGCCCGTGACGCTTCCGTGCGGTGAAGCACTTAACAACGTGCGCTAACGTACGTTGGGTCCTTCGAAGGGAGCCGTCATGAAAATTCTGCTTTACAACCCTGACAACGGTGTGACTCGCAACTTCATGCCACATCTGTGGATGTTCCTGCTGCAGTCGTTGACTCCGCCGGGAAATGAAGTAGTGCTGATTGACGGCAATGCCAAGCCGATGAATGAGGCGCAGATTGCGCAGTATGTGCGCGACGAGAAGATTGATCTGGTCGGCATCGGCGCGATGACGCGCATGATTGCGAAGGCTTATCGCATTGCCGACGCAATTCGCGCCACCGGAGTGAAGGTGGTGATGGGCGGTCCGCACGTTACCGAATTAGCCGACGAGGCCTTGGGGCGCGATGGCGGGCCACGGCACGCGGACGCTGTGGCTCTGGGCGAAGCCGATGATACCTGGCCGCAGATTGTGAACGACGCGGCTCGTGGAGAACTGAAGGAAATCTACACTCCAGTGGATGAGACGGGGAAAGAGCGCAAGCCGTCGTTGAAGCAATATCCGGTGATTCCGTGGGAGTCAATCGATCTCGAGCAGTTTAACCTGGTGCCCAAGGCCGCATTCCCGCTGCTGAAGAGGGTCGGCGAAGGCTGGGGGACATTTCGGATTATTCCGGTTGAGTCGGGGAGAGGTTGTCCGTATGGCTGCGAGTTCTGCACCGTTACCGGATTCTTTGGCGATTCGATTCGATTTCGCACCAACGAGAGCGTGGTGAATGAATTGCTGCTGTTGAAGGCGCGCGCCCGCAAAGAGAAGGGGCAGATGGCGGTATTCTTCATCGACGACAATTTCGCCATCAATGTGAAGCGCACCAAGTCGCTGCTACGTGACATTATTACGGCTGGGGCACAGGTGCATTGGGTGGCACAGATCAGCGCGAATCTGTTGCGCGACGAAGAACTTGTTGATTTGATCGCGGCGTCTGGGGGAAAGTGGATCTTTATCGGCATGGAGTCGATTGACCCGGCCAACTTGAAGGATGTGAACAAGGGATTCAACAAGCCGAGCGAGTATGCCGAAGTGCTGGAGCGGCTGGCGAAACGCAATGTCTATGCGATCACGTCATTTATTTTCGGCATGGACAATGACACGACTGGCGTGGCCGAGCGCACGCTGTCGCAGGTTCGGACATGGCCGCCGGGGCTGCCGATCTTCGGGCTGCTGACGCCGCTGCCGGCTACGCCGCTCTATAAGCGACTGGAAGCTGCGGGGCGGTTGACTCGGGTGAAACACTGGCAGGAATTTATTCCGTTCGCGATGGCACATACGCCGCTGAAGATGAGCATAGAAGAGGCTCACGCGGAGGTAAAGTATGGATGGGCTCACGCGTATAGTCCGGAAGCGTTGACTCATGCGGTCGACTCGCTGGCTGACCAACCGTTGGGGCATCGCATCAATATCTTCCTGGCGCGAATTTGTTTCCGCGGAATTTATTTTCCCATGCTGGGGAAACTGGCTTGGGTGAAAGTCATAGCGGAAAATCGGCATACGATCTTCAAGTTGGTGAAGGAAGCGGTGTTCGGGCGCGGCTTGAGCAAGCCGCATAATCGCGCGGGTCAAACTTCGTACGAAGAGGCTGCGGCATCGCAACCGCAAGTTAGCGCGGGCGATTAGGCGCGGTTTGCTAGGGAATTGGAAGGGCCATCGGCATAGCCTGCGGATGGCCCTTTGCATTTGTGAGATGACTTAGCCATGGCATTTGTGCGCTCGTCAAAGGCGACACGTAGCAAGCTACGCCTCTACGAAGTGTTTTGCGGCGTCGCGGCCGGTGCGGACACAGTCGGGGACGCCGATGCCGCTGTAGGCGTTGCCGGCGAGAGCGAGGCCGGGCAACTGCTGGCGGAGACGCTCCATGCGTTCGAGGCGCTCGAGATGTCCAACGCCATATTGGGCCATGGCGGACTTCCATTTGTAGACGCGAGCGAATAGAGGTTCGGCGCGCAGGCCCAGGATTTGCTGCAGTTCGTTGCGGACGACCCCGATGATCTGATAGTCGGGAAGCGACCATACATCCTCCGCATTTCTTCCAGCGAAGAAGCAACGCAGCAGGGCACGGTCATCGGGAGCGCGATGCGGAAACTTGTTGTGCACGAATGTTGCGGCCAGAAGTTTCTTGCCTTCGCTGCGCGGCACGAGAAATCCAAAGCCGGGAGGAAGAGTTTCGCGCACATCGCGGTCGTAGCCGAGACCCACCGTGATGGAGGAACTGTACTGGATGGCGGCAAGTTCGGCTGACAGCTCGGGAGTGACCATGCGCAGGACGTCGGCGGCCGCGGGCGCGGGCAGAGCCACGATGACGCCATCGAATTGATCCGATTGCAGCCCCGCCGACACAACCCAGCTTCCGGCCTCGCGTTGAATAGCTTGCACCGGAGTCTTGGTGAGCAGCGACGCCGGGGTGAGTCGCGATACCACGGTCTCGGCCAGGTGTTGCATGCCATTCTGGAGTGAAGTGAAGAGTGGAGGCGCGGGCTTGCGCGGCCCAGCGGACATTTTCTTTCGCGCCGCAAGCATGGCTCGCCCCAGGCTGCCGTACTTGCGCTCCATCTCGGCAAAACGCGGCAGAACCGCGCGAACGCTGAGGCTGGCTGCCTCTCCCCCGTAAACTCCCGAGAGCAGCGGATCCGCGAGGCGGTCGACCATTTCCGAGCCATAGTGGCGTTCGACGAAGGCGGCGACCGACTCGTCGTGATCAACAGCGCGCGGCGGATGGAAGAGTTCCTGTGTCATTCGAAGCTTCGCCTTCCACGAAAAAAGCGGTGACATGCCCGTGGGTAGGATTTTTGTGGGGACCATGAACATCAGGCCGTCGGGCATTTCGACGAGGCGGCCTTTGGTCAGAATGTAGGTCTTGCGGTCGGCGTCGTTAGAACCGATGAGTTGTTCGCCGAGTCCAAGCGCACGGCAGAGATCGGTTGCCCAGGGCTTTTCCGTGATGAAGGAATCGGGGCCGGCTTCGACGACGCATCCGTCGAGGTATTCGGTGCGGAGGACGCCGCCGAGACGAGGCGACGATTCGTATAAAACATAGTCAACATCGCCGCCCGAGCGACGGTGCTCTTCGAGGGCGAAGGCGGCTGAGAGACCTGAGATTCCTCCGCCGATAATGGCAATGCGACTCATGAACTGCGGCTGCCGGACGCCGGTATGGAGTATTCCTGCACGAAGCGAGCCAGATTCTTTACGGTGTCCACTGGGGTTTCCGGCAGGATGCCATGGCCGAGATTGAAGATGTGGCCGGGGCGTCCGGCGGCGCGGCGCAAAATATCTTCCGCGCGCGACTTCAGTTCCTTCCAGTCTGCAAAAAGAAGAACCGGATCGAGATTTCCCTGCACGGCGCACTTGTGATCGAGGCGCGCCCAGCCTTCGTCGAGCGGGATGCGCCAATCGAGTCCAACGACGTCTGCTCCAGTCTCTTTCATGGCGGGCAGCAGGGTGGCGCTATCGGTACCGAAATAAATGATGGGTACTCCAGTTTTCTGCAATTGCTTCACCATGGCGGTGACGTGGGGAAGGACGTAGCGGCGATAGTCTTCAACGCTGAGGCATCCGACCCAGCTGTCGAAAATCTGGATAACGTCGGCCCCAGCGCGCACCTGATCGGCGGAATAGGAGGCGGTCACCGCAACCAGCTTACGCATCAGCGCGTCCCAGTCAGCGGAAGAGTTGTACATCATTTTCTTGGCGTGGACGTAGTTGCGCGAGCCTCCACCTTCGATCATGTAGCTGGCGAGTGTGAAGGGAGCGCCGCAGAATCCGATGACGGGGAGACGGTCCCCGAAATGCTTTGCGACTAGCGCCACCGCTTCAGAAACATAGCCGAGTTCTGAGGCGCGGTCGGTGCGCAGGTTTGCGATGTCCTGTGGGCTGCGGACGGGCTTTTCGATGACGGGGCCCTCTCCGGCGGAGAAGTGGAATGGAAGGCCCATGACTTCCAGGGGAAGGAGAAGATCAGCGAAGATGATGGCGGCGTCGATGCCGAGAATTTCCGCGGCCGTGATAGTGACTTCGGCGGCGAGGGCGGGCTTCTTGCAAATCTCTAAAAGCGAGTGCTGCTTACGGACCGCGCGATACTCGGGCATATAGCGTCCAGCTTGGCGCATGAACCAGACAGGCGTGCGATCGACGGGCAGGGACTTGCAGGTGCGGACGAAGTTGGAATTGGGGGCAGACATGAATTCATGAATGTAGCACTTTTTCAGTGCCGGTGCCGTCGCGGCGCGCAGACAACCTTCACCACGGAGGACACGGAGTCCACGGAGGAAAACGCTTGGCTTGTAGAATCACAACATGAATTACAGCGCTGTGGGCATGATCGGGGTGATGGGGTTGGCGGTCTGCCTTTTGGCGTCTGCCCCGCAGAAAACCGGAGTACCGTCTGCGCCGACCTTCTATAAAGAAGTGCTCCCGATCTTGCAGGATCATTGCCAGAGTTGCCATCGAGTGGGCGAAGTTGCGCCCATGCCGCTCGCGACCTACGAGCAGACGCGTCCTTGGGCGGGGCCGATGGCGCATGCAGTCGAGATGAAGATGATGCCGCCGTGGTTCGCGGATCCGCGGTACGGTCATTTTGCCAACGATGCGTCACTGTCTGATCAGCAGATTGCGACGATTTTGGCGTGGTCTGCAGCAGGAGCTCCGGCGGGCGATGTGCGCGACGCGCCTGCGCCGAAGAAATGGGCTGAGGGGTGGAACATTCGCCAGCCTGATCTGGTGGTGAAGATGCCGATGGCAGTGCCGATCGCGGCGCGTGGGGAGATTGATTACACCTACGAAATTGTACCGACGCATTTCACGGAAGACCGGTGGGTGCAGATGTCGGAGTTCCGGCCGGGGAGTCCGGCCCATGTGCATCATGCAGTGGTATACATTCGGCCGCCGGATTCACAATGGCTGCGGCATGCGCCGGTGGGTGAGCCGTTCACGGCGTCGACGTTGAACGATCCGCTGGAACGACGCGAAGCGCATGAGACGACAAGTGATCTGCTGCTGGTGTATGCGCCCGGCAGTTCGCCCGACCAGTGGCCGGATGCGATGGCGAAATTCGTACCCGCGGGATCGGATCTGGTGTTCCAGATGCATTACACGACCAACGGAACAGCCGATCAGGATCAGACCACTATTGGTCTGGTGTTTGCGAAGACAGCGCCGAAGCAGCGTGTTATCACACTGCAGTTGAACAATCATGCGCTCATCATTCCGCCGGGGGCGGATGACTTTCGCGTACAGGTGCAAGGCACGTTACCCAACGATGCGACGCTGCTGAGCCTGTTTCCGCATATGCATCTGCGCGGGAAGCGCTTCGAGTATGACATTGTGCACGATGACGGCAGCGTGGAAGTGCTGTTGCGCGTGAACTATCACTTTCACTGGCAACTGAGTTACAAACTGGCGGAGCCTCGGCCGCTGAAGGCAGGGACGCGATTGCGCGCCATCGCCTGGTACGACAACTCCAAAAACAATTCGCACAATCCTGATCCGACGAAGACTGTGACGTGGGGCGATCAGACATCGGACGAGATGATGGTCGGTTTCTTTGATGTTGCCGTTGCCGCGGGGATGGATAAGTGGAAATTCTTTGTCCGGCCGGGGAAAGATTCAGCAGATACGCAGAAGTAGACAATTTTGCATGCACAACCGCGCTTTATTCCGCGTTTTTTATGGGCAATCCATAGCACCGCGCTGCATTCAATGCGGCGTCGAATAATGCTTGTCACTGTTTTGCGTTCACCCGCTGCGATATAAAGATTTGCACTCACCAATTCGCATTCTTCCTACCTGCGAGGTTTCATGGAAGGCGCTCCAGTCGCTGCCGTGTTGGTATTCGACTTTCTACTGCTGATAGTTGTGTTGTTCGGTGCGAGGTCGAAAGGCAGCCGGGCGCAATCGGCTCTGATGGCAGCGCTGTTTTTCTGCTCCGGTTTCCCAGCTTTGATTTACCAGATTGTCTGGCAGCGCGTGCTGTTTTCTATCTACGGGGTGAACGTTCAATCCGTCGCTGTGGTCGTGAGCGCCTTCATGCTGGGTCTGGGAATTGGCAGCCTGGTCGGCGGCCGCGTTTCTGAAAAATTTCCGGATCGCGGAATCTCCATCTTCGGCATCTGCGAACTGGCGGTCGCTGGTTTCGGCCTGATTTCACTGCGGTTATTCCACTGGGCCTCAGTGTTTACGGCAGGAACGAGCCTGGGGTACATCATCCTCTTCAGTTTTCTGTTGCTTATCCTGCCTACCATGTTAATGGGCGCAACGCTCCCGCTTCTGGTTGAGCAGTTGGTGCGTAGTTCACGCAGTGTGGGCTACTCGGTGGCGACTCTCTACTTTGTGAACACGCTGGGTTCAGCCGTCGCCTGCTATGTGTGCGCGCAGGTGCTACTGCGAAACTTTGGGGAATCGGGTTCCGTCACACTGGCGGCGTGTTTGAACACTGCGGTGGGCGCAACCGCGTTTCTCTACGGGCGCAGCCAGCGACTGAATCCGGGTAGCGCTGAAGTTGACGACACTTCTGGCGCTGGTGCGGAGAAATCACTGAGTCTAGGGACTGCTGCCGTGATTGCCGGGGCGTCGGGCTTCCTGGCGCTTGGATTCGAGATTGCGTGGTTTCGCATTTTCGCGATTGCAACCTTCGACCGTGCTCCGGCGTTCGCGCTTCTGCTCTCCACCTACCTTGCCGGCATTGCCGCAGGGTCCTTTCTGAGCGAGATGTTATGCCGCAGAAAACAGTTCAATCCTGTGACGGTGGCCGGTTCTGCAATGCTGATAGCGGCTGCAATTTCCGTTTACTTGCCTCCACTGATGGCGAATCTGTCGTGGCATAACATTCCTGTGCTGATGAGCGCGCCGGCTTTTTTCCTTGCGGCTTGCTTCTTGGGATCGGTATTGCCCCTGCTGTGTCAGTCCTCTGTGTCAGCGGGCAATTCGGCAGGAAGAAGTGTGAGTCTCATCTACCTCTCCAACATTATTGGCTCGACGCTGGGCAGTCTGGTGGTCGGATTCGTCCTGATGAACTATTTCGGCACGCAGGCAATCTCAATGCAACTGGCAGCGGCAACCGCGTTGACTGGTTTGATTGTGATCTTGTTCCGTGGGGGACATTTTCAGGCTCCGCCGAAAGCAGTATGGGCTCTATCGATTGTGTCTGCGATCGCGATTGCCATCGCAGGTCCGACGTACGGGAACCTGTACGGAAAAATGATTTTTGGACCGAGGGCAGCAGAGGTCGGTTACATGAAGCACGTGGTCGAAAACCGCAATGGCATTATTGCGGTGACGGCGGATGATGCGGTGTTCGGGGGCGGCGTATATGACGGGCATTTCAACATCGATCCGGCAAACGACAAGAACTTTGTCATCCGCGCGTATGTTTTGAGCTTGTTTCATCCCCACCCGAAGCGTGCTTTCATGCTGGGCCTGGCATCGGGATCCTGGGCGCAAGTGGTTGCCAACAATCCTGAAGTGGAAAGCCTGGACATCGTCGAGATAAATCCGGGATATCTGTCTTTGATCGCAAAATATCCCGAAGTAAGTTCCCTGCTGCATAATCCGAAGGTTCACATCTACATCGACGATGGCCGCCGGTGGCTGGTGGCGCATCCTGAGATGAAGTACGACGTCATGGTTGCGAATACTTCGTATCATTGGCGGGATCACAGCTCGCAAGTACTTTCCACAGAGTTTCTGCAGATCGTGAAGCAACATCTATTGCCCGGAGGGATTTACTACTACAACGCGACTGAGTCCCCGGATGTGTTCGTTACGGGGCTTCACGAGTACAGCTATGGCCTGCGGGTCATAACTTTTCTAATGGTCAGCGACTCGCCAATTGTTTTCGACAAGGGGCACTGGTTTTCCGTGCTGAACCAGTATGAAATCGATGGGAAGAAGATGTTCGATGTTAACAATCCCCGTGGAAAGCTCGTGCTCGCCGGCTACAACGCCTTCGCGGATAGCGTGAAAGAACGTCCACGCGTGTTAGGGATGGAAGCGGGTGATATGTTGGCCCAACGACTTGGTGCGCGGCGGATTATCACCGACGACAATATGGGCGCCGAATGGACGCCGGCGCCGAAACCAGCGTGGCGGTGAATCCCGCAGTTCGGCTAGACATGGAGTAGTTGGATTGTAGTGCGCTGGATGACGGTCCCGAAGCGTTGTTAGACTCTTAAGATTCCAACTGAGGCAGCCCCTTGATGAAGGCAAAACGTGCGTGGGTAGGAATGATTATCGTGGCATTGGGATTCGCAATCGTTGGAGCGACGGCGCACACCTCCGAGACGGCGCATGGCAATGTCCCAGGTCAGGCAGCTTCCAATGCGGGACCGAAAAGGGCCGAGGAGCAATTCAAGAATATTCAGGTGCTCAAAGGCATTCCGGCGGACCAACTCATTCCGAGCATGCAGTTCATTCAAGCGTCGTTAGGTGTCGATTGTGAGTTCTGCCATGTGCACAACGCATTTGAAAAAGACGATAAGAAGCCGAAGCAGGCTGCGCGGAAGATGATGGAGATGATGTTTGCCATTAACAAGGACAGCTTCGAGGGAAATCGCGCGGTGACGTGCAACTCGTGCCACCGCGGCAGTCCAAAGCCGCAGGCGATTCCGGCAGTGATGGCTGACGAGACCAAAGAGCCGGCCATGGTAATCAAGCCTGTCGAAGTAAAGACAGATGGTGGACCGAGCGCAGATTCGCTGATCGAAAAATATGTGCAAGCAGTCGGCGGGGCGACGGCGATTGAAAAGGTTTCGAGCCGCGTAATGAAGGGCACGATCGATTTTGGCGGGAAATCTCTTCCCATTGATATTTATTCGAAGGATCCGGACAAGCGCATTTCGTTCACGCACTTGCCGGAGGGGGACAGCGTCACGGCATTTGATGGCCACGACGGATGGCTGGGCACGCCGGGGCGTCCGGCGCACGAGATGCATGGGAGCGAACTGGATGCTGCCTCGATCGACGCGGATCTGCATTTTGCCACTCACTTGAAAGCGATGTTCAGCGCAATGCAGGTTGAGGGCCCTGAGCGAATTGGGGATCGCGACGCCTACGTCGTGGTGGGAAAACGCGAAGGGAAGACACCGATTCGATTGTATTTTGACGAGCAATCCGGATTGCTGCTGCGGCTCGTACGTTACGGCGACAGCGCGCTGGGTTGGCTGCCGACGCAGATCGATTACGCGGACTATCGGGACGCGACCGGCGTGAAGATTCCTTACCGCTGGACCCTGGCGCGGCCAAGCGGACGCTTCACCATTCAAGTGAGCGAAGTGAAGCAGAACATTCCTGTGGATGACGCCCGATTCGCCAAACCTGCGGCAGAAGGACCGAAAGGGCCCGGGATATAAACGGCATCAACCAGCAATCAGGGCCGCGGGCTTGGATTTCTCTCTTCGTGACCAAGAGCCGCTTTGGTTGCCATTGCATCGGCTTCTATTTTGATATCAACTTCCGCTCCCTCTTCAAGCTTAACCGTTCGACCATGCTCGTCGGTCAGACTGTTGGGAACTCGAATCTCACGATAGAGGTGATCGGCCCCTTCGACAGCAATCTGAGCTTTTTCTGGTTCGCCTGAACTGGGATGCGGCTGAATAACCTTTTCGACGACTCCTGGTAGCGTGGTGCTTGCCTTGGATGGTTCTGAAGACACGGTGATTTCCCTCCACTTGCCCCTAAATATGCTTTCTTCGTAACTCGGCAGGCGAGATAAACAACAAGTGCAGATTATTTTCCTCCGGGGTTCTACGTATGGGCTATCGGGGAAACACTGTAGGCGAGGGAACGGGTTGGGATCCTTGGCAGTGCTCACCGCGAGCTTAGATTAGTGGTTTTCTGACTAGGCACCTTCCCGCCAATTCCAACTCGAGGTTCATTTCAAGTTCTCAGGCTTTGCAATAACAAAACCTGATCGACACGATAAATAGTTTCGATTTCCGTGAAGGCGCAGAGGACGGTAGAGTGAGGCGGTCTCATAATTGTCCACGTGTGACAGATTTCATTCTTTGAACGGGGGCAGGCGCGCGGTGTCTCTTGGGAACAGGTTGATGATTGGACTGGCGATGGCATTGCTGGCCTTTACGTTAGCGCCGGCCCTGCGCGCCCAGAGCGCCGGAGTGCCGCCGAGTCCGTCGACGGATGTCAGTTCGCGATTGGCCAAGCTGGAGGTACAGACGGCAGAGGCCAAGGGCTCCGCCGACAATGCCTGGATGTTAACCTGCTCGGCGCTCGTGCTGATGATGACCGGACCGGGGTTGGCGCTGTTTTATGGCGGACTTGTCCGCAAGAAAAACGTGCTGGCCACGATGATGCAAAGCTTCGCTTTAATGGCGATTGTCACCGTGCTGTGGGGGCTATTCAGTTACAGCTTATCGTTTGGCCCGGGCAACAGTTTCGTGGGTGGACTGCAGAATGTCTTCCTGAAGGGCGTGGGAGCGGCGCCGGACGCGGACTACGCTCCCACCATCCCGGCCCAGACCTTCATGGTTTACCAGTTGATGTTTGCCATCATCACTCCGGCTCTCATTGCGGGTGCATTCGCCGAACGCATGAAGTTCAGCGCCATGGCGGCGTTCACGGTTTTGTGGTCGATTCTTGTGTACGACCCAATGGCTCACATGGTGTGGGGCAAAGGCGGGCTGCTGAACGCGGCGCTCGGCGGGCGATTCCCCACGCTTGACTTTGCCGGAGGCACGGTCGTCCACATTACGTCGGGCGTCTCGGCACTGGTGTGTGCCTTGTACCTGGGAAAGCGAGTTGGATATCCGAAGGAACAGATGCCGCCGCACAGCGTCGTACTGAGCTTTATCGGCGCCTGCCTGCTGTGGGTGGGATGGTTCGGTTTCAACGCCGGGAGCGCACTGGGAGCGGGAAGCCTGGCCACCAGCGCCTTTGTGGCAACACACTTTGCCGCGGCCACCGCAGCGCTTGGATGGGCGGGCGCTGAATGGATTCGAAATGGCAAACCCAGCGTATTGGGAGGAATTTCGGGAGCGGTGGCTGGACTTGTGGCGATTACCCCGGCTGCCGGATTTGTGAAACCGATGGCCGCCATGGTCATCGGACTGGTCGCCGGAGTTTTCTGTTACATGATGGTCGCGAAAGTGAAGGCCAGGTTTGGCTATGACGATTCGCTGGATGCCTTCGGAGTGCACGGAGCGGGTGGCACCTTGGGCGCGCTGCTGACGGGAGTATTCGCGGTGAGCGCGGTGAATCCGATTTTCAAAGATACGCAAGGGAACATTCTCGCCTCGGGCCTGCTGGAAGGAAATGCGCACCAACTGTTGAATCAACTCGCCGGGGTATGTATTGCCTGGGTTCTAGGAGTGGTGGGAACGCTGGTGATTTTGAAACTGGTCGATGTAACCATCGGTTTGCGAGTTTCAGAAGAGGAAGAAGTTCAGGGACTGGATCTCTCCCAACATGGTGAAGAGGGATATTATTGGGAGGCGTCCGCATAGAGAACGGGCCGGGAGTGGCTATCTATTCTGACGGGCGCCAGCGTGAAGAACGCAGACAGGACCTGACGAAATTATGACGAAGATCGAGGCGGTCATTCAAAACTCCAAGCTGGAAGCGGTGAAAAGCGCATTGCAGGAAATTGGCGTTGAAGGCATGACGGTGCTGGAAGTGCGCGGTCATGGTCGTCAGAAAGGGCATACGGAGGTATACCGCGGACGTGAGTACAGCGTGGATCTGATTCCCAAGACGAAGATTGAGATGGTGCTGGCTGACGCGATGGTGGAGAAGGCAGTGCAAGCGATTCTGGGAGCGGCGCGTACGGGCAAGATCGGCGACGGGAAGATCTTTCTGACGCGAGTGGATGAGGCCATCCGCATTCGCAATGACGAGCGGGGCGAGGGAGCTCTATAGGCGTGTTTGCAACGGGCTTCCGCCACAGCACGGCAAGGAGTTGTTACCGGGACGCAAGCGGAGAGCATCTGATAGCGGCAACTGTAGTGGCCTTCCCCCGGTGGTAAGAGTCGCGGGGGCAAATACTTGCATGATGGCGGCGTCCTCATTGATCAGCGAATTGCGGGGTTCTCTTACTGAAGAATCTGCGCGCATTCAACGGGAGTTCGAAGTCTCCGGGGACGGGCGCGCGGCCGTAGCGCAGCGGACACGGCTGGTGGAAGACGTTCTCGCGAGACTGTGGCGGGATGTTGTTTCGCCGGACCCGGCCAAACCGGTCAACTTTGCACTGGTAGCGACGGGAGGTTTCGGGCGGGGATGGCTCTTTCCTTACTCCGATATCGATCTTCTTTTTCTCTTTGGCGACCGCAATGCCGAGCAAGCGTTCAAAGATCCCGTTCGCCGCTTTTCACAGGAACTGTGGGACCTGCGCCTGAAGCTGAGTCCGGCCTCGCGGATGTTGAGCGAGTGCGATCGGTTTGATCCCAACAATACTGAGTTCACGATTTCCCTTCTCGACTGCCGCTATCTCGCCGGCGATCACGACCTGTTTCGGCGCCTGCATGACAAGGTAATCCCAAAACTGGTGATGCGCGAGTCGAAGCCGCTACTGGCGGGTTTGGCGGAGGTTACACGCGAGCGCCACGCCAAATACGGGATGACACTCTACCACCTGGAGCCCAATCTGAAGGAGGCTCCCGGTGGGTTGCGCGACTGCAACGTAGCGTCTTGGCTGGCGCTGATCTCGGCCATGGACAAGTTGCACGACTGGCCGGATGCGAGTTCGCTTCGGGCTCCCGTGCGCAAGCAGTTGGAGGCGGCTCTCGATTTTCTGATGTCGGCGCGCTGCTTTCTCCACTTCCGGTACGGGCGCGATGACAACACGTTAAGTTGGGAGGCGCAGGATGAGGCGGCTGCGCGCAAAGTGGGAGCGTCGCTCGGAGCCTCGGATTCGGGGACGCTGTCGGCGGCCGACTGGATGCGCATCTACTTCGGCCATGCCCGCGCCGTCCAGCGTACCGTGACGCAATTGCTCGAGGAAATTCCTGAAGCGTGGTCGGCGCTCTACCGGCAGGTGCAGAGTTGGCGGTCACGGCTGACGACCGCGGATTTTTCCGTGGTGGATGGGCTCATTTTTCTGCAGCAACCTTCGTCCCTTCAGGACCCTGAGGTGCTGCTGCGTCTGTTTCATTTCATGGCTCACCACGGGTTGAAGTTGAGTGCGACCACGGAGTACAGGATCGAGCAGGCTCTTCCGGCTTTGGCGTCGACGCCCCCACGGGGCGCAGAGCTGTGGCTGTACCTGCAAGAGACGCTACTGCAACCGCATGCCGCCGATGCCCTGCGCGCCATGCATTCGCTCCGGTTGCTAACGCTGCTCCTGCCGGAATTGAAGCTCATCGATTCGCTGGTGGTGCGCGATTTCTATCATCGCTTTACGGTGGACGAGCACTCGTTTCTGGCGATCGAGAGCTTGCACCGCCTGAAGCAGTCGCAGTCTGAGTGGGACAAGCGCTATGCGGAACTGCTCAGCGAATTGGAGGATCCGGAGTTGTTGTATCTGGCATTGTTGCTGCACGACACGGGCAAGGGTGTGCCGGGCGGCAATCATGTGGTGGCGAGTCTGGACATTGCAAATCGAGCCATGGACCGGCTCGATATGGACCCGAGAGAACGGGCGGAGGTTCTTTTCCTGATCGGCAGCCACCTGGAATTGTCGGCGGCTTTGCGGCGGGACATTTTCAATCCGGAGACGGTTTCGACATTTGCCGAGAAGATGGGAACGCCCGAGCGTCTGAAGATGCTGACCTTATTGACGTATGCCGACATCAAGGCGGTGAACCCGGAAGCATTGACTCCGTGGAAGGCGGAGAACGTCTGGCAGCTCTACATGAGCGCCGAGAACTACCTGAACCGCAGCGCCGACCAGCGCGTGCACGCCGATGTGAATGACGAAAAGCTGGCGCGGTTGCGATCGCTGGCGCCGGTGACGAGTGGCAAGTTCAAGGAGTTTCTCGAAGGATTTCCCCAGCGGTATTTGCTGGTCCATTCTGCCGAGGAAGTGATGCGGCACATGGGGATGGCCGACGAACTCGGTACTGATCCGGTGCAGGTTGACCTGAAGCGCGGACGGCACTGGTATGAGCTGACGCTGGTGACCCGGGACCGGCCTTCTCTGTTTGCCAAACTCGCGGGCGTGCTCGCCGCGTGGGGTATGAATATTGTGAAGGCCAACGCATTCTCAAACGAGGCAGGAACCGTGGTCGACACGCTTTACTTCACCGATCGCTTCCGCACGCTGGAACTGAATCTATCCGAGTGGGAGCGGTTCAAGCGCAGTGTGGCCGACGTCTTGATCGGACAGGCCGATCTCGAACGAATGCTGCGAGACCGGCAGCGCTCGGAGAAGGGCGCGATTGCGAAGGTCAAAGTAGAGACGAAGATCGAGTTCGATGATTCCAGTTCGTCCACCAGCACGTTGCTGCAGGTGATTACGCAGGATCGCCCTCGATTACTGCACCGGATTGCGTCGTGTTTGTCGGACCAGGCGTGCAACATCGAGATTGCGCTCATCGATACCGAGGGGCAGATGGCGATTGATACGTTCTATCTGACGTCGGCGGGGTCGAAGCTCAAGCAAGAGCATTGCCGGAAGGTAGAGAAGGCGCTGGGCGAGGAACTGAAAAACGAATGATTTCCTAATCAGCGATGTGCCGACAAAGCTGTGCTCACAGTCGGTTTGATGCGTCGGCGACTGCCGGCTCGATGGATGACCTGGCAAAGATCGCACTATCGATACTGGGTGGAAAACAGCCGGGGTGCGTCGCCGCGACGCGCCGTCGCGATGAGTTCCGTTCCAAACTGTCCACCCTGGTTTACTCCGAAAAGCCGGTGGCGGATGCGGTTTTGCTGGAGAAGTGGCCAGCGCAGCAAGGCCCCCACTCGTTGCTTGGTGGTCGCAAGGCCGACGCCGGGATCGTGGAAAGTGATGTCATCGAATCCGCAAATATCCAATAGCGATTTCAGGTTTGACCCGCAGAACCCATACTCGTGAGCGAGAGTCACGTAGTAGCTGGAGTTGGGAGTGGGGCCTTCCATGTTGGGCGTTCGCAGCATCAACACGCCTCCCTTTTTCAAAGCGCGATATAGGGCGTCAACCACCCAGAGCAGGGAATACTTGGGAATGTGCTCGATGACATGAGACATATGGATAAAGTCGTACTCTTCCGGGTGGTGGCTGAGAAAGTCGCCTATGTCACTCTCAATTTCATGGAGCGCAACGATGTCTTTGCTCCAAGCGCGGATATAGGATTTGTTCGAGATTCCAAAATCAGCACCTGAGATGTTTGAGTACCCCAATTTCAGACAGGCAGCCATAAACCATCCGCCGCCGAATCCGATGTCGAGGATGGCTGCGGTTTTGTGGGTCGGCAAGAGGTGAGAATATTCGGAAACGGCGAGCAATACGCGCGAATCATTCTCGATTGCGGCGAACGTCGGTTTGAGCCGTTCCGCCTGGTGTCGTAGAGACATTCGGCGATACACTTCGGCCACGAATGCATTGGGTTCCAAGATCGAAGACCCCGATATTTCGCTGACCCGATGGTTCCTGCGGTTACTTCGCCGAAAACTTGAACACCGTCTTCGACTTGAAGGTCTCGCCCGGTTTCAGAACTGTACTCGGGAAATCCGGGTGATTGGGCGAATCCGGGAAGTGCTGGGTTTCGAGGCAAAGGCCGTAACGGCGTTTGTAAACGTGGCCCTGCTTGCCGGTGACGGTGCCATCCAGGAAATTTCCGGTGTAGAACTGGACACCGGGCTGAGTCGTGGAAACTTCCATCACGCGACCGCTCGTGGGCTCGTAGACGCGCGCGGCCAAAGTAAGGCCGTCGCCTTTCCGGTTGATCACCCAGTTGTGGTCATAGCCGTGGCCGAGGACTAGCTGTTCGTAATTGTCATTGATGCGGGCGCCGATCTTGGTCGCGGTGGTGAAATCCATCGGCGTTCCTTTGACGGGGCGCAGTTCGCCGGTCGGAATCAGGTTCTTGTCGACGGGAGTGAAGCGGTCGGCGTTGAGCATGACCTCGTGATTCAGGATGTCGCTGGTGCCCTCGCCGGCGAGGTTGAAGTAGCTGTGCTGGCTAAGATTGAGGACTGTCGTCTTGTCGGTGGTCGCTTCGTAGTCGATAACGAGCTCGTTGTTGTTCGTCAACGTGTAAGTCACTCTAACTTTCATGTTGCCGGGGAAGCCGTCGTCGCTGTCTTTGCTGAGATAGGTATAAGTGACTCCCGCTTTTCCTTTCAGCGGCTCGCCATCCCAGACGACTTTGTTGAATGTCTTGTCCGTGCCTCCGTGCAATGTGTTGGGGCCGTCGTTCTTGGGCAGAGTGTAGGTCTTGCCATCGAGGTTGAAGGTGCCATTGGCAATCCGGTTGGCGTAACGTCCGACCACGGCGCCAATGTAGGGAGGATTAGGAACGTAGCCTTCGAGATTCTCATGGCCGAGCACGATATCGGCGAACTGTCCTTTGCGGTCGGGAACACGAATCGAAAGAATGATGCCGCCATAATTCATGGTGTCGACTTCGACGCCGTTTGCGTTCGTGAGCGTGTACAAGGTGACGGGCCTCCCATCCTGCGTGCCAAAGGGCTTTTGCTGCACTGCTTGCTGATGTCTTTTGCTGGCTTGTGCGAAGGCGAGTCCGACGATCGTCAGGCTCAGAAGGATGGTAGCGCATAAGGCGATGAAGGGTTTTGGCATCATGCGGGAAAGTGTACTACGAGGGAACGGTTCGTGCCGTGTGCCTTGGGTCAGGCAACCTGTTTGAGTACGTTCCGGAATCGAACCTTGTCCAGCTTCGCTCGACGGGCAGCCGAAGGCGGCTGTCCCCACATTGCACTGTTCGCCCTCACTTCTGATAGGGCCATTGTGCTTTCGTGAATAGGGCGCCGTCGATCCAGATGGTTTGTCCGCTGATGAAGGATCCGCCTTTGCTGGCGAGAAAAACGACCGTGGGCGCAATGTCGGCGGCGATGCCCACTCGCCCCAGCGGTGTCAGCCTGGACCATGTGCCGGCATAATCCGGATCCTCCAGCCGGGTGCGTTCCGATTCGATCGAGCCCGGTGCGATGCAGTTCACTCGAATCCCATATTGGCCGAGTTCAACCGCAGCTTCTTTCGTGAACATCTCGATCCCGCCCTTGCTTGCTGTATAGGCCACCAGCGAGGGGAATGCGAGCTTGTTGCAGCCCGAGCCAAGATTGACGATCGATCCGCCACCGTGATCCTTCATATGTCGGGCCGCTTGTTGCGTGCACAGGAAGCAGCCTTTCAGATTGGTGTCGACGACCAGGTCCCATTCTTCCTCGGTCACATCAAGAAGCGGCTTCCAGGTTTGCACTCCCGCATTGTTGACCAGCAGATCGAGGTGGCCGAAGGCGCCGATCACGCGTTCGAACATGGCCGTCACCTGACTGCTGGAGCGGATATCCGCTTCGATGGGTAGAACCTCGGCGGGCAAGGCGCGGATCTCGGCGGCGGTCGCCTCTGCATTGGCGGCATCGTCGAAGTAGTTCATGGCGACGCGGTATCCATTGCGCGCCAACTCGAGCGCAATCTCCTTCCCAATTCCACGGCTGCCGCCGGTTACCAGAGCAGTCTGGCCCTCCATAGTCACCTCGAAGATGCGGAAGATTACAGCGCAGAAATCATAACGAAAACCCGGGCAGACTGCGCAATGCTCGCTTGCTCGTTTGTGTTTGCTACGCTAGCTTTCCGCGCAGAGGGATTTTCGATTCTGCCTGGGTGCGACAGGAATCGCACATCGTGCTCTCGCGCAGGTCGATCCATTCGACGGAATGCGATGAGGCCATGACGCAGCTGTAGTCCTGGCAATGGCGCAGGTCGAGAGTGTGGCCGAGTTCGTGGATGGACTCCTTGAGAAGGCGTTCCCGCAGCAGCGAAAGATCGGGCGTGAGTCCGTAAAACTCCTGGCGCAGACGATGCAGCGACACTACCGCGCAGGGGCCGCCCATCTGCGCCTCTCCGAATACATACTTCAGGATCGGGATATACAGATCGACATTGGCGATAGCCAGGAAGCGCCAGTCATGCGGGCGCACCATCGTCTGCATGCGGTGCAGAATTTCGGACGAATGATATTGCTGCCGCTCCGGGTGATATGAAGGCGCGGGATCGAGTTCGTACGGTAGGATTTCGCAGGGTATGTGGAGTACCGCAGGAATGGCAGCACACAGAGTTTGCAGGAGTTCGACCTCGATTCTCCCGACTGGAACGATGTGTAGCGTATTCATTCGGAACAGCCTTCACTCGCACCCTTGCCAAGCTTCGACAAAGATGGTTAGTTTCGCGATTCCACCGGTGTGCGGGTCCAGCCATAGCGCTTGAGTTTGTGATGAAGCGTGACGCGGTCGATGTCGAGCACATCTGCGGCGCGGCTCTGGTTTCCCCCACATTCCTCGAGAATGCGGAGGATGTGGGCGCGCTCGATATCGTCCAGACTTTTGCCGGCGACGGCGAGGGGAGGCTGCGACTTAAAAATAAAATCCTGCTCGCCAAGTTCTGGCTCTTGCGCCACAACCATGGCGCGTTCGACGGCATTTTCCAGTTCGCGCACATTGCCCATCCACGGCTGTTGTTGTAGTCGATCCATCGCGGAGGGTGCAATGTGCGCGATGTGCTTGTTCATGGCGAGGTCAAACTTGCGGACGAAATGTTCGACCAGCGGAGGAATGTCTTCGCGTCGCTCGCGCAACGGGGGCAGCTGAATTCGAAACACATTCAACCGGTAAAAAAGATCCGGGCGGAATGTCCCTTCCTCGATCATATTTTCGAGATCTTTATTAGTCGCCGCAACGCACCGGAAATCGACCTTGATAACCTGATTGCCCCCGACCCGGGTGATCTCTCGCTCTTGCAGTACACGCAGCAGATCAGTCTGCGTCTTCAGGCTGATATCGCCGATTTCGTCGAGAAACACGGTGCCCCCTTCGGCGATTTCAAACTTTCCCTTCTTGCGATATTGCGCTCCGGTGAACGCGCCCTTTTCGTGACCAAAGAGTTCGCTTTCGAGCAACGTCTCGGTGAGCGCGCCGCAGTGAATGACGACCAGGGGATGGAAGCGGCGCATGCTGGCCGCGTGAATGGCCCTTACCACCAACTCTTTTCCGGTGCCGCTTTCGCCGGTGATCAACACATTGGCATCGGTGGGCCCCACGGTTTCGATAGCCTCGAATACTTTGCGCATGGCCGGACTCTGACCGACGAGGTCGCCGGGCCGTGTGACCTCGGCGACGGTCTCACGCAGACGGATGTTTTCTTTTTCGGCGCGGCGATGGGCGAGCGCTTTCTTTACCAAATGCGCGATTTCGTCCGGATCCAGCGGCTTACTCACATAATCGTAGGCCCCATTCTTGAGGGCCGTGACCGCGGTCTCCACCGAGGCGTAGCCGGTCATCATGATGACGATGAGGTCGGGATCCATCTCGTGCAGGCGGCGCTGGAGTTCGATCCCATCGGTGCCCCGCATTTTGATATCGAGCAGAGCGAGATCCCACTTATTTTCGGCCATGCGGGTGAGCGCATCGCTTGCGCTTTCGGCGGTCCCGATTTCGTAGCCTTCTTCGCGAAACCATTTCCCGAGAGAATCGCGGACGCTGAGCTCATCGTCGACGATCAGCAATTTTCCTTGCGTTTCCACGTTGATCACCTCCCGCTACCAATAGCGGCAATCCCAGTTGCCGAGGGTGGAGCGATCTTCTCGGGCTCCGTGTGCCAGGGCAGAGTTACGGTAAAAGTGGTGCCGCGCCCAACGTCGGACTCAACTGCAATGCTCCCGTTGTGGCGTTCAAGAATGCTGTGGCTGATGGCCAGGCCCAAGCCGACACCGCGGCCGGTTTCTTTGGTGGTAAGAAATGGCTCAAAAATGCGCGGCAGGATTTCGGGCGGAATGCCAGCCCCGTCATCCCGTACCACAATGCGGACATGGTCGGGTTCATGGCTGAAGCTGGTTACGATCCAAAGATTTCCACCTTGCGGCATAGCGTCGAGAGCGTTCATGACCAGCGCGAGGATGACCTGCTCGATCTGGGCAGCGTCGCAAACGACGGGCGGCAGATCGGGATCGAGCTGCGCCTGCACTTGAATGCCCGCGAGATCGAGTTGGTGCTGGACCAGCCGCAGCGATCGGTCGACGACCTGGTTGAGATTGGCAGGCTGTAAATTGATTGGCGTGGTGCGGGAGAAAGTGAGCAGATTCTTCACCAAGTCGCCGCAGCGCCGGCTTTCCGAAGCGATGAGGTCCAGGGAGTCGCTGATTTCCTGACGGCGAGCGCGACCGCCATCGTCGCGAGGCATTTCTTGGCGATCGGTCCATTTCCGCACCAACTTGGCATACGTGAGGATGCCAGACAGCGGGTTGTTGATCTCGTGCGCCAGCACCGCGGCCATCTTCCCAATCGAGGCCATCTTCTCAGTGTGCAGAGCATGCTCGTGGGCACGCTTGAGTTCGCTTGTCTTATGCTCGACGCGCTGTTCCAGGGTGTGGGTCCAGGCGACGTTCTCGTTATGCTCCGCCTGCAACTGGCGGCTCATCACGTTGAATGAATGGGCGAGTTCACCGATTTCGTCGTTGGAGTGTACGTCGATCTGATATCCCAGGTCACCGGCGGCTAGACGATGGGTGCCGCGTTCGAGCGCTTTCACCGGGCGTCCTACCACCTGCCAGATAAAGAACCAGCTCAGAAGCGCGATTAACAGCAGGGCGCAGCCTGTATAGGCGATCATGCGGCGGCTGCTCTCGGCTAGCTGGACGTCGGCCTTGGCCAGAGAGAGATTGGTGTCGAGGACGCCGAGGATTTGCTGCTCCGCGGGATGCGCGTGACAGGAAGCGTTGGAGCAAGCTGGCTGGTTCTCGATAGGCGTAATAATGCCGAGAACGCGTGCCCCGGCGACGTTGCGATAGATCCGAAACCGGTCGGGACGTTTCAGGCGCGCCAGAGGTTGAGACTGGGCGTGGCAGGCATAACAGGCTTCGGCGGTTTTATCGACCACATGGTTCTGTTCGGCCGCATCGGTGGTGTAGGTGATTCGGCCCTCTTGATCGAAAATGCGTATTTTCTCCATGCCGGGCTCGGCCGCCATGGTTTTGATGGAGTGATATAGACCCTCTTGATCGTTGACCAGCATGTAGTCGCTTGTGCTGTGCTTGATGACATCGCTGACGCGTTCCGCGCTGAGCAGAGTGTTCTGCTCGAGATGCTGGCGGTGGAGGCGGACGTTGAGGTAGCCCAACAGAGCGAAGATCACTACCATGGCGCCGAGCAAGAGTATGTTGAGCTTCGCGCTGAGAGTAAGAGTCAGGCGCAACCAGCGGTGGCGAGTTGGCTCAGTCTCCTGCATGCTCCATCACCGCCACTTCCGGAATCGCGGAGTCCGGATGAAGAACTGGTTCCAAAGCCGCCTCTTCTTTGGGAAAGATCGGCAGATACTTCACTGCCATTCCGAAGAGCGCGAACCCCGCGGAAATGATCATGCCGGTGACGGCCAATTCGGTCCACTTGGGGAAGTAGCGGACTCCCGTAGATCCTTCGAATCCCGTAATGCTGACGTTCATTCGGTTGGTAATGAAACCTAGAACCACAAGCACCGCGGAAAGATAGAGCCCGTTAGCGCTGTTGCGAACCTTTCGCTGCACCAAGAGCAGTAGAGGGAAGATGATGCAGAGCGAGATCTCCAGCCAGAAGAGATACATCTCGTATCCCGGTTGCACAGTCAGTTTGAGCGCGCCGCGATTCGCCAGGTCTTCAAAACGGAGGATTGCGTACACCCCAAGCACTACCACCAGTACACGGCCGAGTTCCTGCAAGACGGGAAGTTCCAATTGCAGTCCGAAGTGCCTGGAACTTAGAGAAGACTCGAAGATTGTCATGGCCAGTCCGACGGCAATCGCAGAGAGAAAGAAAAACACCGGCAGCAGCGGGCTGTACCACAGGGGGTAGAGTTTCGTCGGAACGATGAGGTACAACGTGCCGAGAGACGATTGATGTAGTGTCGAGAGAATGACCCCGGTGATCACGAGGGGAATGAGGATCGCCCGCACTACCTTCAATGGCTTCTCCATGTGAAAGCGTTCAAGGACAATCGGAGAGAACTCGAGCCCGAGCACGGTGGTGTAAAGCATGACGCAGTACGCTACCTCGAACATCACGGAGTGAGGATTCCGCATGATGAGCGGATGCCATATGTTGTAGGGTTTGCCGAGATCGAACATAAGAGCGGCGGAAACGAGGATGTAGCCAAGGAAAGCGGTAAGAATCGTGGGCCGAATAATGGAGTGCAGGCGCTTGATGTTGAGAATGTGAACGGCGGCGGTGAGGGTGAATCCGCCGGCGGCCAGCATTACGCCGCAGAGCACGTCGAAGCTAACCCAGATGCCCCAGGGGAATTGATCGCTGAGGTTGGTCGAGGCGCCGAGTCCCTGCGTGAAGCGAATCACGGTTGCATAGAGGCCGGCGGCCATCAGGAAAAAGAAGACGAACTTCCAGAAGGTGAACTTGAAATTCGCGGCGCGGGCCATTATGGCTTCCTCCCGTTCTTGTTGTTGCCAGCATCCTTTGATTGGGCGCTCGACGCTTCCCCGCCTTCGGCGAGGGCGACCTCTTCTCGCCGATGCGTGATCCACCAAATGCCTCCCAGCACCATTCCACCTAGAGGAACGAAGTCGGGAATGTGAGACAGGACGCGATAGGTGAGCATGGGCATGGGGTCTTTGGTCAGGTTGCTGCGATATCCGAAAGTTTCAAACGGGACGGCGGAGAGCAGCAGAACCGACGTGCCCCCCACTTCCTCGAGGCCATAGATGTGGTCGACGTAATTTCCCGGGTTGTCGTGAATTCTTTTTCGAGCTTCGGCGACGAGTTCATCGCGCTCGCCGAACTTGGTGGCGCCCGTCGGACAAATCTCCGCGCAGGCGGTTGGCCTTCCAGCGGCTACGCGGTCAGGACACATGGTGCATTTCTGCACCTTGGGCACCAGCTTGCCCCACTCATACTTGGGGACGCTGAAGGGGCAGGCCACCATGCAATAGCGGCAGCCCATGCACTTCGATGCGTCATAGGTGACGGGGCCAAGCGCTGTCTTCTGCAGCGCTCCGACCGGGCAGACCGAAGCGCACGAGGGCTCGGCGCAATTCATGCACAGGCGGCGCATGAATTTATCGCCGCGCGTTAGCACCACCGTCATCTTGTGGGCGGATTGAGTTTCTTCGCTCGCGATGGCGTCGTCGTAGGGGAGCTTGTTTTGGCTGGCGCAGGCCTGTTCACACTGCTTGCAGCCGATGCAGACGGTGGAATCATATAAGAGTGCTTTGCTCATGAAGTATGTTTCCGGGCATGGCGGTACCAACTGGCCAGAGTCTCCCGAAAAACCCTTTCGACCGACGCCTGAGCTGAGGAGGAAGACGAAGGAGCGATTACCGGCGTAACCGCAGACGGGAATCGGACCGATTACAAGCTGCTTACCTCATCAGATCAAAGGCTGTCGCGAAATTCAGCAGCTTCAGACAGCTAGGATTCTCAACAATTAGGGATTTCTCAGCCGTGACCCGTGTCACTTCTACGCGTGACGGCGGTCAACAGTGTTCGCAAGAAGTAGGGTTACAGCGATGGGCGTTGTTTATTGCAGCAGTACTGTGATGCGGATCGCATCACAGTGCCAATTTGGGTCAAGTTATTGATAGCAGGTCGCTTCACATGTTCGATCACGCTGTAACTCTTCAAAGGTGACGTTTTCTGTGTTGTGATGTTCATCAGAAACGAGTGCTGCGTTTTTCTTCACCTTCGGTCCTCCGTTGCTCTAGCATGTTCCTATCTCGCTCAGCGCGCACGAGATAGAGGCCCGGGTCAAGCTGTCCAAGATGTGAGCTTGGGTTTGGTCAGCAGATTGCCTTTAGGAAAGGCGTGAGTGACCCAGGAAAAATGGGAACTCCGGGCGAGGTGGGTTATGACAGTCATCATGGTTCTTCTGACGTTTGCCATCTTCTTACTGATTGATTATGTGCGTGGGCAAAAGCAGTTGGCGAAACAGCCTGTTCTTCAAACGGCGAATCGAGAACCAGCGTCGCGTCTGGTCCCGGCGATAGTTGCAGGGTTTCAGGTTCCGGAAAATGTGCGTTATCATGCGGGCCACACTTGGGCGCTGAGTGAGAGCCGGGAACTGGTGCGGGTCGGAATCGACGACTTTGCTTCGAAACTGATCGGCAAGATCGAGAGTATTGCTGTACCGCAGCGCGGCCGCTGGGTTCGCCAGGGACAGAAAATCTGGACCATCTTTCGCGACGGAAAGTCGGTGGATATGGTTTCCCCGATCGAAGGCACTGTGACCGACATCAACGAAGCCGTGATGAAGAATCCGGAACTGGCTCGCAAGGATCCGTACGGAGACGGCTGGTTGCTGACCGTGCAGGCGCCCGATTCGAAAATCAACTTCCGTAACTTGATGAGCGGCACGCTGGCCCGCCTGTGGACGGAATCCTCCGCGCTCCATCTGCAGAGCAAAATGTCGATGGCAGTAGGCGCTCTGGCGCAAGACGGCGGCGTTGCAGTCGATGACATCACCGCTCATCTGCCCGGTGAAGACTGGGCGACACTGACCAAAGAATTCTTCCTCTCATAGACAGAGCCAAAGGAAAGATGGCCGAGCAAGCCTCGCCTGACCTCCATATAGAACCGCCCGGGATCAATCCCGGGCGGTTTTTTGTTGCTGGGGGAGATTTTCAGTCGGATAGAACTTCTTCGGCCACAGGTCCTGAGAAAGAGCGAAGAATCCAAGTTCCTACAACCACTGCGGAAGAAAGCATGATCACGCGCATATACTGCGCCGCGGGCAAAGAGGCATCCCCGAAGATGGTGCGCAGCAGTCCGAACGTCGCGCTGCTGGCGCAGAGTGCGAAATAGATCCGCTCCCTGGTGCAATGAGCAAGGCTGACCAGCCAGGCAAGGATCGACGCCACGATCAGGTAGATTCCGATCAGGATGAAGTCGCCGGTCGATCCGCGCTGCAAAATCCCAGCCTTGGGCGAGATGAAACCGTGTAGGGCGATCCCTAGGAAAACGAAGGAGTGAATGAGTGCGATCAAGGCTCGCTTGCGATTGTTGAGAACCCCAAAGTCATTCATAACTGGCTGACTTAGTTTCTCCCGCCGGGCACGAATTCTGGTGTGACTTCTCGTACGGGAAATTGTGATTTCAATCACACAATAACTGGCGGCCGGAGCCGCCGGCTTTTGCCCAACAATCGACGTCGGCGCACCCGGCGGGGAGTGGTCTGGCATTCGGCAGATTCGTGGTGGTACCATCGCGGGCCATATGTGTACCCGACCCCTCATTCTTCTCCCAACAGTCTTGTTGATGGTCGCCGGCACTGCGGTAGCACAATCGCCGGCGCAGGCACCCCATCCGATCGTGCTTCGCGCAGCACGCCTGCTCGATGTCAGGACGGGCAAGGTGGTCAAGCCCGCGGAGGTTCTGGTGCAGGGCGAACGCATCGTCGAGGTCGGCACTTCAGTCAAACATCCGGCTGGCGCTGAAAAGATCGACCTCGGTGATCGGACTCTTCTTCCTGGACTGATCGACGCTCACATCCATCTCTTTCTTCATCCCGGTGCGGAAGATTTGCAGACGGTGCAGGAATCGATACCGCAACGCACCATCATCGCCACTCTCGCCGCGCGTGACGACCTAATGGCTGGCTTCACCGCCGAACGCGATATGGGAACCGAAGGCGCGGGCTCAGCCGACACGGCAGTGCGGAACGCGATTAATGAGGGCCGCATTCCCGGGCCGCGACTGCGCATTAGCGGAAACGCAGTTAATATCCTTGGCGGTCACGAGGACGCCCTTGGCTATAACCCCGCACAGCACGTTCTGCCAAACGCCGACTACGCCAATAACGCAGAGGAACTAGTCACGGTTATCCGGCAGCAGTTCAAAGAGGGTGCTGACTTCATCAAGATCTACGAGACTGGGGCAGACTCACTTCGAGGTGGAAAACTCTCAACGCCCTATCAATACACGGAGGCCCAGATGGAGGCGGCGGTGAAAGAGGCAGCGCGCTTAGGCAGACGCGTCGCGGTCCATGCCACTGGCGAGCCCGGGACGCTCTTTGCCGCGCAGGCCGGAGTCGTTTCCATCGACCACGCCGACCAACTCGGCGAAGAGACCATGCGTCTGATGAAGGAAAAACAAATCTTCGCGGTTCCGACATTTACGATATTCGAATACTTCGCAGAGCACGCTGCCAGTCCCGAAAAGGGCGAGCAGCAGCGCCAGATGATCGATGCCAAGGTGAAGGAATTCAAGAAACAACTGGCGGCGGGAGTGCCAATGGCCTTGGGATCCGATGTTGGTCCGTTCCCCCACGGCACTCAGGCGCGCGAGTTTGTGCTCATGGTGAAATACGGCATGTCACCGTTGGCCGTTCTGCAGGCTGATCTGTTGAACGGCGCAAAGCTGCTTGGCTGGGAAGGCCAGATTGGGTCGTTGGAGCCCGGTTATCTCGCGGACGTGATCGCGGTTCAGGGAGACCCTACGCAAGACATCAGCGTGCTACAGAACGCCGGCTTCGTGATGAAGGGTGGCGTTGTCTATAAGAAATAGGACCGTCAACATCGACGTGGCAAATCGCAAGCGCCGGGTGTGAAATAGGGTGCACAGTAACCTCTCGCTCTCATTAAGAACGCCAGCTAAGCGACGCAGTATCAATTATTTACGATGCACGTAACGTAGGCACCGCGGCCATCTGCTTGCCCCTTCCTGAGTGCCACGCCGATCTCGGTAGGCACTTATGACTCTCCGCAAACCGCTTGAATCGCTTCGATGGACCGCCGCTACTCTTGTCATCAGCGCCGTCTTTTGTCCTGCCGTACATGCACAGGAACTTGTTGCGGCTGCCCCTTTGCCGGATGCGCCAATGCCACCAGCTTTGGTGGAAGCTGTGACGCCGGCAGCAACTACAACGGCACATCCTCAGTCGGAACACAAGTTCTGGGATAAGCAGAATTGTGTTTTTTTTATCGCCGCCGCTGCCATGAACGGAGCCGACTTCGCCGTTACTCGCGCTAATCTGCAGAGCGGAGGACAGGAACTGAATCCGCTGGTGCGCCCCTTCGGTCAATCTACTGCAGGCCTCGCGGCTAACTTCGTGGGAGAAACCGCGGCCGTCGCTGCCCTCAGCTATTTCTTCCATAAGACCGGACATCACAAGCTTGAACGCGCGGTATACCTGGTGAATATCGGATCTTCCGCGGGAGCCGTGAGCTTTGGGCTAGTGAATCGCTAGAGCCTCTCTGAAAGCGATGTCGCGTCAGCCTTCAGTGATTTTGCGCCAACGCCGTCAACCGCTGCATCCAACCTTGAAATCGCTAACCGCGGGAAATAGATCAGGCAAGGCTTCTGGTTAGGGCCAAGCCTCCTAAACGCGTCCCTATGCCGCGTTGGACTCCTGCGAAGTTGGTACTATTACCACGAAACGAGTTTGCCCGCTAAGTTTGGAGGCAAGACGTGCTATGAAGATTGCAAAAGATGTCACCGAGTTGATCGGCCACACGCCGCTGGTGCGGCTCAACAAGGTCACCGAGGGATGCGTCGCCGAGGTCGTGGCGAAACTCGAGAGCCAGAATCCGCTGGCCAGTGTGAAAGACCGCATCGGCGTAAGCATGATTGCCGAAGCCGAGCGCGAAGGCAAGATTCATCCTGGTAAGACGGTGCTCATCGAGCCCACCAGCGGCAATACGGGAATCGGGCTCGCATTCGTTGCCGCAGTGAAAGGCTACAAGCTGATTCTTACGATGCCCGACACCATGAGCTTGGAGCGGCGTGTGCTCCTGCTCGCCTTTGGCGCGGAGATCGTTCTTACGCCAGGTCCACGGGGAATGACCGGCGCGATTATGAAGGCGAAAGAGATTCTAGCCAACACTCCCGGCGGCTACATGCTGCAGCAGTTCGACAACCCGGCCAATCCCAAGATTCATTTTGAAACCACGGGCCCTGAGATCTGGGAAGACACCGACGGGCGCGCGGACATTCTCATCTCGGGCGTTGGCACAGGCGGCACGATCACCGGAATCTGCGAGTACATCAAGCCGAAGAAGCCATCGTTCAAGGCGGTGGCGGTCGAGCCCGCGGACAGCCCGATTCTCTCCGGCGGCAAACCATCTCCGCACAAGATCCAAGGCATCGGCGCCGGATTCGTTCCCAGCATCCTGCGCCGGGACTACATCGACGAAGTCATCACCGTTACGAACGACGAAGCGATCGCCATGGCGCGCCGCCTCCCGATTGAAGAAGGATTGTTCGTCGGGATCTCTTCCGGAGCCGCAGTCGTGGCCGCGTTAAAAGTCGCCAAGCGGACCGAGAACAAAGGAAAGCTGATCGTGGTGATTCTGCCTTCCTTTGGCGAGCGCTATTTGAGCAGTATCCTGTTCCAAGAATTGCGGGAGAAGGCGCTGCAGATTCCCACGGTCACGCTCCCGGCCTGATCGCCGATCCCATGCCGCACCTGCTGGCGCTAATTCGCGAAGACGTCGCCAATGTGGTGGAGCACGATCCCGCGGCCAAGTCTCGTCTAGAAGTTTTTCTCTGCTACTCGGGCCTGCATGCGGTCTGGTTCTACCGCATGAATCACTGGCTCTGGAACCATCGCTTTTTCCTGCTGGCGCGTATGCTGTCGCAGGCTGCCCGCTTTCTGACGGGAATCGAGATTCATCCTGGCGCGAGGATTGGACGGCGCCTCTTCATTGACCACGGCAACGGTGTGGTAATCGGCGAGACCGCGATTGTCGGCGATGACATCACTCTCTATCAGGGCGTGACCCTGGGAGGCACAGGGAAAGAACACGGCAAGCGTCATCCCACGATCGAAGACGGCGTGGTCGTCGGCGGCGGTGCGAGGATTCTGGGCAACATCACCGTGGGGAAGAATTGCCGCATCGGCGCAGGATCGGTGGTGCTGCGCAACGTCCCCGACAATTCCACCGTGGTTGGCGTGCCCGGACACATCATCTTCCGCGAAGGCAAGCGCGTCGTCATTACCGACCCCAAGCAGATCAACGATCCTCTGTCGGAAGCCCTCGCTTCGGTCGCGACCGAGGTGAACAATCTCCGCGAGCGCGTCCAGCGATTGGAAGGGCACGAGGGGAAAGCGGAACCGATCCCAGAGTCGCTGCAGCGAATCATGGAAGACATCGACTACCAGATTTAGCCCCGGCGGGGCCGCGTTGCCGGTAGGGAAAGCGAAGGCCGTTAGGCCCTCTGATCATGCCAGGGATCACGGAAGAAACTATTTCGCCATCTCACCATCAACCATGCGCCAGATGCCCAAGGGATTTCCATCCTGCAGCGGTTCCGGCAACGTGCTATCCGGAAATCCTTGATAACACACTAGGCGAGTGAATCGGAAAATCGCCTGACTGCCTACCGACGTGGAACGTCCGTCAGAGGTCGAAGGGTAAGGTCCTCCGTGCACCATGGCATGGGTGACTTCGACTCCCGTGGGGAAGCCGTTGAACACCAGTCTTCCAACCTTGTTCTCAAGAATCGCAATCAGATCGGCAAAGTCGCGCAGGTCTTGCTCGGTTCCGTGAATCGTTGCCGTCAGGTGACCTTCGAGGCTGCGTGCAATCGCCAGAACTTGATCGCGGCTGGAGTGCCTCACCAGCAACGTGGTGGGTCCAAAAATCTCCGCGTCCAAGTGGGAACCAAGAAACGATTTCGCATCGGTTTCAAAAAGCGCGGGAGTCACCGCGAAACTCTGATCTGCGGCGGCTTGCGGGCCCTCGGCCACGAGTTTGACGGAAGTTTCGTTCTTGCGAGCTGTAATTGCTGAGTCGTACGAAGTGTGAATTGCCTTGGTCAGCAAGTGAAATCGGGTTGATCCGCCAACCAACTGCTGTAATTTTTGCGCGAAGGCCCGGGCCTCCGCACCCTGCGGCAGAAATACCATGCCCGGCTTCGTGCAGAACTGCCCCGCTCCCAAGGTGAATGATCCGTGTAGTCCAGTCGCAATGTTTTCGCAGCGCTCCCGCAACGCTCCCGGCAGAATGAATACAGGATTCGTGCTGCTCATCTCCGCATAGAACGGAATTGGCTCGGGGCGCGATGCTGCGACGTCCATCAGGATCCGCCCCGCGGTGCGCGAACCGGTGAAGCCCCCAGCTCTGACCAGCGGGTGTTTCATGAGCGCCGTTCCGATTTGCGGGCCGCTGCCGAACAGAAGCGAGAACACACCTTCGGGCAAGCCGCACTCTCGAACGCTTTCTTGTATCGCGCGGCCAACCAGCTCGCTCGTGCCCGGATGCGCCGCGTGTGCCTTCACAATCACAGTGTTGCCGCCAGCGAGTGCGGAAGCCGTGTCTCCGCCAGCAACGGAAAAGGCCAACGGAAAATTGCTTGCGCCGAATACGACGACGGGTCCAAGCGGGCGCAACATGGAGCGGATGTCAGGCTTCGGTGCGGGTTTGCGATTGGGATCGGGATGATCGATGCGTGCCTGCACCCACGATCCTTCGTCCGCCACCTGCGCAAACAGGCGAAGTTGGGCGCAGGTTCGTCCGGTTTCGGCTTGCAGGCGCCCCTGCGGCAAAGCTGTTTCCTGGGCGGCACGTTCAACGATCTCTGCCGCAATCGATTCGATTTTCGCGGCAATCGTGCGCAAGAATGCGCCCCGCTCGCGTCCCGAGACGCGCTGATAAACCTCAAATGCTTCCGCCGACAGGTGGACCGCGAGTTCAAGTTCCTCGGCGGTCGCCGGGATAAAGCCCGGTTGCAACCGTTCTCCTGTCGTCGGATTCATAGCGTGTGATGCGTCGCCTGCGCCCGTACTCTCCCGGAACCCGATCAACGACCGTCCTGCGATTTTTGTGATCAATGAAGATGTCGGCATTTACTTTCCGTTCTGCAACGCGTACGCACCCGCGGATTGCGGCTTGGACTGCAACGCGTCACTAATCAGTTTCTTCGTCTGCTCGAGTTCTCTCCCTACTAGTTCGAGCCGCGGAGGCCGTACCCGCGAATTCCCGATGCCCGCTTCCGCCTGCACTAATTTGACGAGTTGAACGAAGTTTGGAACCGTGTCCATCCGAAGCAGCGGCAGAAACCAGCGGCACAACTCGAACGCCTTCTCGCTCTCACCGTTCATTCCATAGTTGAACAGATCCACAGACTCGCGCGGCAGCGCGTTTGCCAAGCCAGCAATCCACCCAGTTGCTCCGGCCCCAATAGCCTCGATCACCGCGTCATCGACGCCAACGCAGATCTCGAGACGATTGTCGAGCAAAGCACGGATCGCAGACACGCGGCGCACGTCGGTGCTCGATTCTTTGACGGCTGCAAGATTCTCGTGTTCCGCCGCCAGTTCGCGAATCTGCTCGGGAAGAAAATCTGTTCCGTAAGCCACGGGATTGTTGTAAAGCATGCAGGGCAGCGCGGTCACTTTGAATATGGCTGCGACGTGCGCTTTCATCTCGCGCCAATCGCCCTTGTACACGTAAGGAGGCAAAACCATCAGGCCGTCGCAGCCGAGATCCGCAGCCGCTTTGGCTAGTGACATGGCCTCCGCTGTCGAAAGGGCAGAGACTGCCGCGACCACCGGACCCCGTCCGTGAACCGCGTTGACGCAGTTGCGGAGAATCGCCAGCTTCTCTTCGAAAGTCAGAGTTGCGCCTTCGCCCAACGACCCCAGAGCAACGATGCCGGTGCATCCGTTGTCGAGAAGCAAACGGCAATGCTTGACCATGAAGCCATGATCGATGCTAAGGTCGTGGTTGAAACAGGTCGTGATGGCGGGCATTACGCCCTTCCAGTTCATTGAGAGCCTCCTGGGACAGCGCTGTGCTCTGGTTCAGAATCGGATGCATGTCCCGCCAGATTTTCTACACGCGCGGGAAATATCGGTGGCCGCACCGAATCCGGAGTCCACTGATACAGAAACTGTGTGGCCGGCCCACAGATTCGGCCCTGGCACGGTCCCATGCCGCATCGCGTATGCAATTTCGCCGAGCGCCACGATCGATGTTCCTGCAAGCGAGAATGGGGAACATCCTCGCAGCGACACACCAACGTCTCGGCGGAAGGCAAGTCTCTTAACTCCGGACGAAGCGCGAATGCTCGCTCCAGCAAGCGCGCGAATCGCCGTGCCTTTCGTCGTTCCCCAAACAGCGCGCGAGCTTGTGCGGTCTTGTCAACCGCCGCCAGGCCTGCAATCTGTCCTTCCACCAGCGCCAACTCGACGCCTCCGATCCCCGTGGGTTCACCCGCACCGTAAACTCCTTGCACGGAGGTTTGCTGGAAGTGATCCACCTGCACGAAGCCATCGGTGATCGTGCAACCCAACAACGCTTGCAGTTCAACGTTGGGCACCAGATGAAACCCGCAAGCGAGATATTCGCACGGGATGATAGCCGCCTTGCCGCTTCGTAAAATTGTAACGCTCTCGAGCCTCTGCTCGCCGTGCGCCGCCAGGGGCCAGCTATTGGCAGCGAACGGAATGCCCGTGAGGTCTCTCTTCAGCTGCCGCGCCTGCGCAATCTTTTCTGGATAGGCGATCAAAGAAGCACCGAATTGGACTAGCTTCGTCCACGACGCCTGCTCGCAAATCAGAGCAATTTCGGCGCCGTGCTTACGCAGATATGCGGCCACCGCGAGCAGCAGAGGCCCCGTCCCGGCGATGACCACGCGCTTGCCCCGAATCGGCAAGCCCGACTTCACCATGGCCTGCAACCCGCCCGCTCCCATTACGTTCGGCAGAGTCCAGCCCGGAAACGGCAAGAATCGTTCCCGCGCTCCGGTTGCCAGCACCAAACTCTCATAACGCAATTCGCAGAGATCGTCGCCCCCCTCTGCCCAGAGCACTCCAGCCTCGGGCTGATGAAAGACTCTTATCCCATAAAGTCTAGTAATGTCCGCCGACTGAAACATGCGAATCCACTTCGCTGCTTCTTGTTCCGGTGTGTCGTCCGACCCTCGCCAGATCTGGCCCCCGCAGTTCGGATTATCGTCCACAACTCCGACTTTGGCCCCCTGCTCCGCCGCTCGGACCGCCGCCGCGATGCCAGCCGGTCCCGCACCGACCACAAACACATCGAAGCGCTGCTGCAAATCCCTAGCCATCAGTTTTGACTTCCATGCCAGGTGCGCAGACAATCTGGCAACCTCGGCAATGTGGCGTTCCGTTGATAGACACGCGACACTCAAAGCAAATTCCCATCCCGCACAACGGACCGCGCGCTTCGCCTGTCACCGATGTCCGGCAAGCTTGCCCCGCAATCGCGACGGCGACCGCTACGGTTGCCCCTGCAACCACAGTCACAGGAGCCCCGTTCACAGTCAGCGTGATCTCATTCCTGGCGATATCAGGCATGGACGCTTTCCTTCAAGGTCCGCGACGGTAAGTAAGGCTCAATCGGGATCTCCGGCTTCGCGCTTGTGATCTGATCCACCAAGATCCTCGCCGTGGCCAGGGACGTGGTGATCCCTAATCCCTCATGCCCGGTTGCCAGGAACAGAGTCTCGTCGCCCGGCCATGGCCCAATCAGCGGTAGCTTGTCAGGAGTGGCCGCGCGAAATCCAGTCCAGGCCCGCACGGCCGACATCGTTCCCAGCCCCGGCATGTATTCCTGAGCGCGCCGCAGCATCCGGGTCAGCATGTGCTGGTCGACGTCCTTATGTTCGGCTCCGTATTGTCGCGACGATCCGATCAAGATCTGCCCCGTCCGCCGTGGCTGAACATTGAATGCCACCGAATCGCTGCTCACCGAATGTGCGCTCTTTAGGTATCCGAGTTCCACCAACTGATGCCGCAGGAATTCGGGATACCGATCCGTGATCACCAAATGCCCCTTGCGTTTCTTGATCTCAACTCCGACGGTCAGTTCTGGCGACCATGCCCCTGCCGCATTCAGAATCATTCGCCCCGCGATCTCAACTCCATCCGACGTACGGACGCGTCCTTGTCCCATCTGCGCGACCGACGAGCCCAGACGGAGCTCGGCTCCGTATTTCCGGGCTCGCTCCAGGAGAAAGCGCGCAGCGCAAGGCGGATACACCACCGCATCCTCTGCAACCAGAAGCCCTCCGGCAAGTCCATCCCGCAAGTTTGACTCAGCGTGCCGCAAGGCGTGCGAGTCGAGAACCTTGGTGGGAACGCCGCGCTGCGAATAGAACTCACGTTTACGCAGCACCTCCGTCATTTCTTCTTCGTCGGCCGCAACCCAGATCGTTCCGCTCTGCTCATATTCGACATCGTCCGGCAACTCCGGCCGCAGCGCGTGCCAGAGTTGTTGCGAATATCGCGTAAGGGAAAACTGCGCCTCAGAGTCGTCCATGACGACGATGTGGCCCATCCCAGCGGCGGTTGCGCCGCCTCCCACCACATCGCGGTCGACGGCCGCCACCCGCATACCGCGCCTCGCAAACTCGTCCGCACACGCCGCACCAACAATCCCGGCACCCACCACGATCACGTCATAGGCTGTGCTGCTCATGCGTTCTGACGCGGGGCGAACATCCTGAGGCGTCAATTCGGTGTTTCCCCAAGTCGACGATTAGTGTAGACAATATCCATTGCCGTTGCACTCGGGCTACCATGAATAGGGAGGAATTGATGGCTCACTCGGAATCTTTGTCTCGCCGGAATTTTCTAACCGCTGCCGCCGTCGCCGCTGGGTCGACGTTCCTGCCCACACGATTGAAAGCGCTTTCTCCGCAGGACCCGGTCGTCAACACGCTCCGCAAAGATAGCAAGCCCACCAACCGCGAGAGAGTGTCCTGGAACGCCATCCCGTTCCCACTGCAGCAAGTCCGCCTCGGCGAGGGCCCGTGCAAAGTCGCAATGGAAGCCGACCGTCAATATCTCCGCTCGCTGCCGCCCGATCGTCTCCTTCACACCTTCCGCATTACCGCCGGAATCCCAACCTCAGCACAGCCACTCGGCGGATGGGAGGCCCCCGATTGCGAGCTCCGCGGCCACTACGTTGGCGGTCACTATCTTTCTGCCTGCGCACTCATGTACGCCGCCTCCGGAGACGAAGAGCTGAAGGCCAATGCAACCACCGTTGTTACCGGGCTCGGGACGTGCCAGTCGGCCCTGAAGAGCGGCTATCTGAGTGCCTTCCCCGTCGACTTCTTCGATCGCCTCCGCGAGCGTCAGCCGGTCTGGGCGCCGTTTTATACCATTCACAAAATTATGGCCGGCCTCCTGGACATGTACGTCTACTGCGGCAACGAGCAGGCACTCGATATAGTTCAGAAAATGGCCGGATGGGTCGCACTCTATGCTGACTCCCTCAGCTACGAACACATGCAGCGGGTGCTCGGCACCGAGTTCGGAGGTATGGGCGAAGTCCTCTGCAACCTCTACGCCGTAACCGGCAAGCAGGAATATCTCGATCTCGCGCAGCGTTTCGACAAGAAGCAATTTCTCGATCCCTTGGCCGCCCACCGCGACGAACTCAAGGGCCTGCACGTGAATACACACATTCCGCAGGTGATCGCAGCTGCGCGATACTACGAACTCACCGGCGACCGCCGCTATCGTGACATTGCTGAATATTTCTGGGAGGAAGTGGTCAGCGAGCGCTCCTACTGCACTGGCGGCACCAGCAATGGTGAGTCATGGAACACCGATCCTGGCAAGCTCTCAACCGAACTGGCGCCCGACACTACCGAATGCTGTTGCGCCTACAACATGATGAAGCTGACGCGCCACCTCTTCGGTTGGTCTCCTGGCGCCCGCCTGATGGACTACTACGAGCGCACGCTCTTCAACCATCGCCTCGGCACGATCAATCCTGAGGATGGCACCATGATGTACTACCTGCCACTCGCCTCGGGATACTGGAAGACCTTCGGCAAGCCCTTCGACGCCTTCTGGTGCTGCACCGGAACGGGATCGGAAGAGTACGCAAAACTCGCTGACACCATCTACTTTCACAACGACGACTGTCTCTACGTGAATCTCTACATCGACTCACAACTGGACTGGCCCGAGAAGGGACTGCATATTACGCAGGGCACGCGCTTTCCTGAGGAACCGGGGACCACGCTCACTATCGCTGCCAAGAACCCCGCACAACTATCGATCAACCTTCGCATTCCATACTGGGCGCAGGGCGGCAGCGTGAAAATCAACGGCAGTGCACTTCCGGCATTCGCCAGTCCTAGCAGCTATCTAACGCTCAACCGCGTCTGGAAGACCGGGGACACGATTGAACTCCGCCTTCCGATGGGCGTGCACATCGATAGCATGCCCGATGATGCAAGCGTGCAAGCTGTGATGTATGGCCCGCTGGTGTTGGCCGGCCGATTCGACGCTGTGACGAAAGATAAGACGTACGGCGAACCTGGTCCGAAGCGTGGCGAGCAGATTAGCGTGCCCGACATCGTGGCAGACCCCAATCATCCCGCGGCGTGGACCGAGCCTGATCTCAAGCACCCACTTCTATTTCACACCGTCCGCCAACCGCAACCGACTATGTTGGTTCCTCTCAATCAGGTGATCCACGAACGCTATGCGGTGTATTGGAAGGTCAAAAACAAAACGCTCTGAGCGAGGCTCGTCCGGACACGGCCACGCTCAGCTTCCTATTTTTGATCGGCCGCTCGTTGTAAGGTTGCGATGTCGATCTTCTTCATCTGAAGCATTGCTTCCATCACTCGTTTTGCCTTTGCCTTGTCTTGCCCCGCGAGCAAGGTTAACAACATCGTAGGCGCAATCTGCCACGAGAGCCCGAACTTGTCTTTCAGCCATCCGCATTCCGACTCGTGTCCGCCGCCCGCAGTCAGCTTTTCCCAATAGCGATCCACTTCTTCCTGAGACTCGCAATTCACCATGAACGAAATCGCCTCCGTGAATTTGAAGTGTGGCCCGCCATTCAACAAAATGAACTCCTGGCCCGCCAGCTGAATTTCTCCAGTCATGACGCTTCCCGCGGGCCCGGGTGATCCCTCAGGGTATCGGGACACTTTCGCGATCTTCGAATTCTCAAAGACTGATGTGTAGAAGTTCATGGCCTCTTCAGCGTTGTTGTCGAACCATAGAAACGGCGTGATTTTCTGCATGAGGATCTTTGCTCCTATTCAATCGAAGTCAACGTCAAGCAATGGGTGATTGTGACTGGCGCGACAGGCTAACGATCCGTGTGTCCTTCAAGAAGATACAAATGGCGTTGTTGGGATGAAAGTATCCAGTCAGGGGTTGTTCAAAGAAGAATCGGCTGCAACTGTCGGTGGAGGTCCGAAGAGGATTGCCCTAAGGGGCACTGCGTTCACCGGTTAAAATTCGGGGTGTTCTGGATTAGCATGATAGGGCAAGTTTCCACACATTCCGCCACAAAGGGGGAGAGCCATGCGCACCTTGATCGGAGTAATTTTGATAATGGGGCTATTCGTTCTTTCCGCGCAGGGCGCCGATCATCATCTTGCGCCACAAAAAGCATCCACTTCGATTGATCCGGTCTCGATCGTAATTATCTTCAAAGACGGGCACGAGGAGACATTTGCGATGGCAGACGTCGCGCGAGTTGAATACAAAGGTGAGGGCGATGCCTCGCTTGGGCTGGTACATTTTCTGGGCAGTTGGGAAGCCGGCGACGGCAACAGCGGAACATTTTTCATTACGCTCGGACCAAATGGTGAGGCCACGAGGTCGATCGGTGCGAGTCACGGAATTTGGACGATCGTCGGCGATGAAGCTCGCATTAGCTGGGACGACGGCTGGCACGACATTTTGCGCAAGGTCGGCGACAGTCATGAGAAGTTCGCTTTTGCGCCCGGCACTACCCTCGACGATCAACCCGCAAACGTCGCCACGGCACGGAAGATCAACTCCGAAAATACCGAATTCGGGAAGATATCGTCGAAGCCTTAATTCGTTCCCTCTCCGCACTCTTCCCTCAATCGGACCGCGCGTCGCTTCGCCACGTTCCGCGCGGTGGTTCCGTGAACTGCTAAAACGCATACCTGGTTCGTGGACGCCAAAGCCGTCATACCCGAAACGCGGTTGTGAGTGCAAACGTAAGTACAGAGGACCGTGGTCCACAGGACTGGTGCGGCGAACGGAAAGTCTCACACGAATCTTTGACAAAGGTATGCAACTCCGTTTAATGTTCCGTTGCGTAAACGTTTACGCGGAGCGTATTTTTGGCGCTCAATTTTAGGCACTTGTAGATCTCATCTTTCCCACCCATGCTGCTGAAGACACTGCGCGAAGAGGTACTGGAAGCCAACTTGGAGTTGGTGCGCCGTGGCCTTGTGCTCTATACCTTTGGCAACTTGAGCGGCATCGATCGCAGCCAGAATCTGGTTGCCATTAAGCCCAGTGGCGTTCGTTATGATGACCTTACCCCGGAACAGATTGTGATTTCCGACCTTTCCGGAAAGATCGTGGACGGAGGCCTGCGCCCATCCTCCGATCTGCCGACACATCTGGAGTTGTACCGGCACTTTCCAGACATCGGGGGAGTTGCACATACGCACTCGGAATATGCGACTGCCTGGGCCCAGGCGGAGACCTCGATTCCATGCTTCGGCACTACTCATGCGGACTCCTTTCACGGCCCAGTTCCGGTCACCGAGCGGTTGACTAAGGCAGAAATTGCCGGTGACTACGAACTGGAAACCGGAGCCGCGATTTGCCGCAGGTTTTCCCACCTCGATCCCAACGCCATTCCGGCTGTGCTGGTCGCCGGACACGCTCCTTTTTGCTGGGGCGCCAATGCCGCGGAAGCCGCCCATAATGCGGTGATCCTGGAATACGTGGCACGCATGGCGTCTCACACTCTGTCGATCAATGCTGAATCCCGGCCCATTGCGCGCGAACTGCATGACAAACATTTCCTGCGCAAGCACGGTCGCAACGCCTACTACGGACAGGTAAAACCTTAATGAATCCTGCTCTGCTGGTGCTGAGTTCCGCCTCCACGCTGGTGCATTTGTCGCCAGTCGATTTAGTCATCATCGTCTTCTATTTCGCCCTGGTATTGGCGATTGGCTTGTACCTGAAGGAACAGGCCAACACCGGCGAAGATTTTTTCATGGCCGGCAGAGAGATGACGGCTTGGGTGGCGGGCCTTGCCTTCCTGTCCGCGAACCTGGGATCGCTCGAACTGATGGGCTGGGCGGGCAACTCCTACAAGTACGGTATCCTCGCGGCTCACTGGTACTGGATTGGCGCCATCCCCGCCATGCTCTTTCTCGCGCTGGTGATGATGCCCTTCTACCACATCTGTAAGACGCATTCGGTCCCCGGCTATCTCAAACTCCGCTTCGGGCCAGGCGCTCAGGCCCTGTCATCGGTCTCCTTCGCTTTCATGACCGTGCTCATGAGCGGGATCAACATGTACGCCATGGCCGTGGTGATGAGGGTGGTGCTGGGATGGGACCTCAATTTCAGCATTTTGATCTCATCCGTTACCGTTGCGGCCTATGTCGCTCTTGGAGGCTTGCGTTCCGCGATCTTCAATGAAGTCCTTCAGTTCTTCCTGATCTGGGCGGGAGCGCTGCTGATTCCGATCCTGGGACTGGTCGAGGCCGGAGGTTGGGACGGGATGAAAGCAAAAATCCTGCAAAACCTGACCGAACAACATGTGGCGAACCCAGGCTCATATACGCACGCATGGGCTACACTGGGCCACTTCAGCGACAATCCCATGGGCATCAATTGGGTCGGGATTGTTTTCGGTCTCGGTGCCGTGATCTCCATGGGCTATTGGACCACTGACTTCCTTGTCGTGCAGCGCGTGCTATCGGCAAAAGATCTCCGATCCGCCAAGCTCGCTCCCATCATCGGAGCAGCCTTTAAGATGATGGTTCCTTTCATCGTCATTCTTCCTGGTCTGCTCGGTTTGGCTCTGTTGCGCGATCCTCACACCGGCAACCTCCTGCGGCTTGTGCCTGCGGACCTCGCATGGTCCGCGGAAGGACAGGCGCAGGGCCTCCACGGATATGACGAAGTCCTGCCACTGATGTTGGCACGCTATTGCGGTCCGGGCCTTCTTGGTCTCGGCATTACCGCATTGATCGCCGGATTCATGTCTGGGATGGCGGGTAACGTCAGCGCCTTCACTACCGTTTGGACCTATGACATCTATGGCGCTCTGATCAACAAGAATGCATCGGACGAGTCAAAAGTGCGGATGGGCCGCTGGGTCACAATTCTCGGCGTTGTCGTCAGTATCGGTACAGCCTATTTGGTCATGCACGCGCAGAGCATCATGGACTATGTCCAGTCGCTCTTCAGCTTCTTCATCGCGCCGTTATTTGGCACGGTCATACTCGGAATGCTCTGGAAGCGTGCTACCCCGGCCGGCGGATGGACTGGGTTGCTGGCCGGAACTCTGTCCTCTGTCGGAATGTATGTCTGGGTCAAAGTCGATCCCGCCGCGGTCCGTTATGTCGCCCTTTCGCCTCAAGCCCAGGATCAGGCTCAGAACATGTTCCGCGCTTTGTGGTGCTGGCTGATTTGCGTCATCGTCACCGTGGTGGTCAGTCTGATGACCAAGCCCAAACCGGATTCGGAGCTGGCCAATCTTGTGTATGGGCTGACGCCGATTCCGCACGAGGAAAAAGTTTCCGTCCTTCACAGTCCGGTTTTCTGGGGCGTTGTCGTTGCGATTGTGTTTTTGATTCTGCAAATCATTTTCTGGTAGGGGGAAACGATGAAATCCGGCGGAACGTTGTCGATTTGGTTCTTCATCGGAGTGTCTTTGGCGGTGAATGGAGCCGTTATTTTTGCCACGGGACTGTACGAGTTGGCCTCTCCACCGGAACATCAGGTTGTGCTTTACAACCTGCACGCCAATGTCTGGTGGGGAGCGATCCTGCTGATTCTCGGCTTGTTCTTTAGCGTTCGCTATTCGCCCGCGCGCGAACGCGCCCGCATGGCTGGCAATTCTTAACCAGGTTCATAAGCGCGAAGAAGGGTTTTATGTCCGAAAAGAAAATGACGATGGGCGTCATCATCGGGAATCGCGGTTTTTTCCCCGACCAATTGGCGAAGTCCGGGCGCGAAGAGATGATTCAGGCGCTCACCAAGGCTGGCATGGATTGCGTGGTGCTCGGCCCGCAGGATAGTAAGCACGGTGCGGTAGAAACTCATGAGGAAGCCAAGCGGTGTGCCGCGCTCTTCCAGAAGAATCGCGACCGCCTTGATGGAGTGATCGTATCGCTGCCGAATTTCGGAGACGAACGGGCGATCGCTGACACCTTGCGCATGGCTCGGCTCGACGTTCCGGTGCTGGTACAGGCCACGCCCGACGACGCGGCCAATATGACGATCCTGCACCGCCGCGATAGCTTCTGCGGCAAGATGTCGGCGTGCAACAATCTGCGCCAATATGGCATTCCCTATTCTCTGACCAAGCTGCATACGGTGAGCCCCGCCTCGCAGGATTTTCAAAACGATCTGGCATGGTTCGCGGCCGTATGCCGCGTGGCCAACGGCATGCGCAACCTCCGCGTCGGCAGTATCGGTGCGCGCCCGACGGCATTCAATACCGTGCGCTACAGCGAGAAGCTTCTAGAATCCCATGGCATCTCAACCGAAACGCTCGATCTCTCCGAGGTTTTCGGTCGCATCGCCAAACTGAAAGATGATGATGCCGGCGTTCAAGGCAAACTCGCCGAAATTCGCAAGTACGTCACTACCGCTGGTGTTCCCGATGCAGCGCTCCTCAAGATGTCCAAACTTGGCTACGTCATCGACGATTGGATGAAGCAGACCGACGTCAAGATCAGCGCAGTGCAGTGTTGGACGTCGATGGAAGAATATTTTGGCGTCGTCCCCTGCACCATCATGAGCATGATGAGTAACAATCTGCTGCCCGCTGCCTGCGAGGTTGACGTGTGCGGCACGTTGAGCATGCACGCCCTGGCTCTGGCATCGCAGACGCCCAGCGCCTTGCTCGACTGGAACAACAACTACGGCGACGATCCCAACAAGGCTGTCTGCTTTCATTGCAGCAACTTGCCCAAACATTTCTTCCAGGATGTCCGTATGGATTTCCAGGAAATCATCGCCGGAACAGTCGGCAAGGAAAATACCTTTGGCACAGTCGTCGGCCGCGTGAAGCCCGGTGCGATGAGCTTCGCACGCTTCTCGACCGATGACACTGCAGGCGTCATACGTGGCTATGTAGGCGAAGGTTCATTTACGAATGACTCGCTGAACACCTTCGGAGGCGTCGGCGTGGTGCAAATCGCCGATCTGCAGAGGTTGCTGCATTACATTTGCGAGAACGGCTTCGAGCATCACGTAGCCGCGAACTTCTCGACAACGGCTGCCGCGGTGCACGAAGCGTCAGTGCGGTACCTGGGATGGCAAATGCACTGGCACGGAAATTAGACCAACAGTAACGCCCGCCGGCCCGGCGGCGGTCCGGCGGGCGTCTCGCCAGCCGAGCCGAAAGCGAGACGTGCCTTCGATTTGTTACCACGAGGAGAGATAGCATTTCATGGCCATCGTTGCAGGAGTAGATTTTGGCACGCTCAGCGTGCGGGTCTCGATTGTAGACAGCGAGCGCGGCCTGCTGGCCTCCGCAATCTCAGAGTATCCGTTGCACCGCAAGCGCGAAGATCCTGACTTCGCCACCCAATCCCACGAAGATCACATGCGCGCCCTGGCGGAAGCCACGCGGCAGGCGGTGAAGTCAGCCGGAATCTCCGGCGACCAGGTGCAGTCCATTGCACTCGATACCACTGGTTCCAGCGTGATCCCGGTCGGGGAGGGGATGGTTCCTCTCGACGATTATTACCTGTGGTGCGATCACCGCGCGAAACAGGAGGCCGCCCAAATCACAGAACTGGCGCGGCTGGAAAAGTTGCCCGCGATCGAGTGGTGCGGTGGGGTGTACTCGTCGGAATGGGGTTTCGCGAAGTTGCTGCATTGGTTGCGGCACAATCCGGAGAAGCGCGAAAAGTTTGTCAGTGCCTTTGAACACTGCGACGTGGTCGCAGCCACGCTTTGCGGAATTACGGATGCCAAGCGAGTGAAGCGCAGTGTTTGCGCCATGGGCCACAAGTGGATGTGGAACGCCTCGTTGGGCGGCCTTCCTCCGGAAAGCTTTCTCGCGAAGGTCGATCCTCTGCTTGCGGGCGCCCGGGCAAAACTCGAAGGCGACTACGAGACCTCTGACAAGCTTGCTGGAAAGCTATCGCCGTACTGGGCGGAGAAACTGGGACTCAAGACCGGCATACCCATTCCAGTTGGAGCCTTTGACGCCCATTGGGATGCGATTGGCGCAGGCGCGAGAGAAGGCGACGTCGTCAACGTAGTTGGCACTTCTACCTGCATCATCGCCTATGCCCCGAAGGCGCAGTTGATTCCCGGCGTGTGCGGCGTCGTGCAAGGGAGCGTGCACCCACAGTTCACGGGCATCGAGGCAGGGCTGTCCGCGACCGGTGATATCTTCAGCGCGATTGCCCGTCGTGCCAATACCACCGTCGAAGAGCTGAGCAAAGGATTGGCAAGTTATCGCGCGGGTCAGACCGGCCTGCTACGCATGACCTGGGACAATGGTGACCGCACGGTTCTTGTGAACCCTAACCTTGGCGGCATGACGTTGGGATGGAATCTGCTGCACACGGCCCAGGACGAGTTGTTCGCCGCGATTGAGGGAACCGCATTTCATACCCGCGTGATTCTCGATCGCATGAGTGAGTACGGCGCGCCTACCTTGCGCGTGATCAACGGCGGTGGCATTCCGCAGAATAATCCTGTGCTGAATCAGGTTTACGCGAACGTTCTCGGCCGTCCCGTGTTGGTTCCAAGTGACAAGGTGACAGGCGTCGGTTCTGCGATCTTCGCTTTCCTGGCCGCAGGCATATTCAAGACACTAGAAGAGGCGCAAGCGAAGATATGCCCCCGCCATACGGTCTACGAGCCGCAAGCAGACACCCAAGATGTATATCGTAAACTCTACGAGCTTTATCGCAAGATTTACTTCGCGTTCGGCACGCCAGGGGACGGATCAGAATTTGGGCAGGTGCTGCCGAAGTTGATTCAGATTGCGCGCGGCTGACCCTTTTACCCGCCAGCGATCGCCCCGACAATCAGAAACGGCTCTTTCCCCGACGCAACTGCCTCGGGCAGCGGAGTGTCGGGCGATTCGTGAGATAGATCTTCTTCACAGGCGAAGAAACGCAGGAACGCTCTCCGTTGCAAAGTGCCGTGGTCGCGGATCGTGCCGCGCAACATGGGATAGCGAGCCTCGAGCGCGTCAAGGACGGACCGTTGCGTGACCGGATCTTCGACCTCAAGTTCGACTTCACGTCCAACGTGGGCGAGGGTGCGAAGATGTTGCGGAAGTTCGACTCGAATCATATGACGCTAATGCGGCCGCGCAAGATATTAGATGCGGCGCCGCATCTCCCCAGACGACGCCTTACTTTACCGCAGTTTCCTGGATGTAGAGAGCCTTCCAGTCATTCCCCTCGTGCACCCAAACCTCACCGAAAATGCTGTCTGATTTTTGTGTCTGGCCGGCAGCCGTCCCTTCGTAATGCGCGGAGTAAGTGACCAATACGCTGTGCGGCCCCAGCGACTTTACGGTGAAATCCTTGAGAAGGTAGCTGGAGAGTTCGAATTCGTCCACCATCGCGATTTCCGCTTTCTTGTCTCCCAATCCGCTGCCGCCTTCCTCCATCTCGCGGAAACCCTCGGCCAGCGAGGCGGACAGGCCTTGCTTGTTCTTGCTCTTGAAATCTTCCCAGACTTTCCGGACCTTTGCTTCTACCGCGGGCGTGGCCGGGGCGGATCTTGCGGCAGGAAGGTGGACTTCCTGCGCCGTCATTGCAGTCGCTAAGAACAGCAGGGATGCCACTGCAAGGTGGACCATCTTCATGTCTTTCTCCTGGAGTAACGCGCAAACGACGCTATCACCCGGAGAGCGGCGAAGTCAAAATCCCCATCCTCTCGCAAGACGTGCGAAGGATGGGGCACCTTGCGTGTTCTTCAGTCATGTGAGCGTTTGCACTTCCACCGACAGAACCGCTGGAAGATCGCGGACGATCGGGTTCCAACTGTCTCCCGCATCAGGCGAGCAATACACCTGCCCGCCGGTAGTGCCGAAATAGATGCCGCACCTGTCGAGCGTGTCTACGGACATGGCGTCGCGCAGGATGTTGACGTAGCAGTTTTCCTGCGGCAGGCCTTTCGTGAGAGCTTCCCACTCGTTCCCGCCAGTGCGGCTGCGATAAACGCGAAGCTTGCCGTCCATCACATAATGCTCGCCGTCGCTCTTGATGGGAATCACGTAAACCGTTTCCGGTTCGTGCGAGTGAATGTCAATCACGAATCCGAAATCTGTGGGAAGATTGCCGCTGATCTTGGTCCACTGATCCCCAGCGTCGTCCGATCGCATGACGTCCCAATGCTTCTGCATGAACAGCACGCCCGGGCGCGATGGGTTCATCGCGACGTGATGCACGCAATGTCCAATCTCAGCTGTCGGATTCGGAATATATTTCGAGTAGAGCCCCTTGTTAATCGGCTTCCACGTTTTGCCGCCATCGTCGGTGCGGAACGCTCCCGCCGCGGAGATCGCGATGTAGATACGATCGGGATCGCTGGGATCAAGGATGACGGTGTGCAGGCACATGCCGCCGGCGCCAGGCTGCCACTTCGGTCCAGTACCGTGCCCGCGCAGCCCGGGAAGTTCGTGCCAGTTTTTTCCGCCATCGGTAGAGCGGAACAGTGCAGCATCTTCGACCCCGGCATACACAGTCTCGGCGTCGGTGAGTGACGGCTCCAGATGCCAGACGCGCTTGAACTCCCACGGATGCTGCGTTCCGTCATACCACTGATGAGTTGTGAGTGGCGCCGCAGCGGCGTCGTAGACGAATTTATTGCTCTCGCCCTTGGGCATTCCGCCAGGTCCTGTTTGCTCGCCGGGAGGCGTTCCCGGTTGGTGCCACGTTTTGCCGCCATCGTCCGAACGCTGAATGACTTGCCCGAACCAGCCGCTGGTCTGCGAGGCATAAATTCGATTCGGATCTACGGGCGATCCCTTCAAGTGATAGAGTTCCCACCCGGCAAAGTGCGGGCCGCTGACCTCCCAGTTTTGGCGTTTGCCGTCTGCCGTAAGAATGAATGCGCCTTTGCGAGTGCCCACCAGGACTCGGACTTTGCTCATGAGTTATTCCTTTCCGCTCGAATAATAGGCCACGATTTTATCCGAGTGGATGATTGGGAAGTCAACTGGATCTGGTGGAAAACTCTGTCGGACCATATTTGTGACGCCACTCGCGGAATTCGTGTGCCAAATGCCTACTAATGCGCGGCGCTTTCCGAACCTGCCCGGTGGTAGACGCGGACATAATCGACCAGCATAGTTTGCGGAAAGACGGAAGTCTCGTCCGGATTTCCTGGCCAGTCTCCTCCTACTGCAACATTGAGAATTATGAAAAATGGATGGTCATACACCCACTTCGTTCCCTGAGGAATGTCGGCAGGAGTGCGAGTTTCGTACAAATGATCATCGACATAGAAGCGGATCGCTTTGGGTTCCCACTCGACGGCGAAGATATGAAAGTCATCCGCGAATTGCGGATTGCCGGGTAGACCGTACGACCCGCCAAGGCCGTTTGCGCCCGAATATCCCGGCCCGTGAATCGTGCCGTGTACGAGCGCCGGCTCCTTCCCAATGTTTTCCATAATGTCGATTTCGCCGCAGTCGGGCCAACCGGGTTTGTCAATGTCGTTCCCCAGCATCCAGAAGGCGGGCCAGATTCCCTGGCCGCGAGGAATCTTGATGCGCGCTTCAAACCGCCCATAGGTCTGCGAAAACTTGCCTTGAGTTTTCAGACGGGCGGAAGTGTACTCTCGTGCAATTCCGTCCGCTCCGGTGTATTTCTCGCGCACTGCCTTGATGACCAGGCTGCCATCCTGTTGCAAGGCATTCTCCAGCCGAGTCGTGTAGGACTCCAGTTCGTGATTGCCCCACCCGCCTCCGCCGGTTTCGGAGACCCATTTGGAAGCATCAACCGCCGTGCCGGTGGGGCCATTGAACTCGTCGCTCCAAACCAATTTCCATGCGGGAGAGGTAGCGGCTTGCGGTACGGCAGTCACTTGAGCAACACACGCGCCTGCCATCAGAGTGATTACGACCCAGGCCCATTGCAAATTGTTCGATTTCAAATCGGAACTCCTTGAATCGCTCTGGCGAAATTCGCCCATCACGTCGTCTACTCCCGAACTATACTCACATCGAACTCATTCGTGCCAGGAGGCCCCCGTGTCGACCGAACATACTAGACGAGCCTTTTTGAAATTGTCTGCCGCAGGATTGACTGCCACTGGACTAACCGCCACTGCCACCGCTGATCTCGCGTCCGTGCTGGCACCTGCTCCGCAAGGGGATATCGCTGTCCGCGTGACCGGCGGCAAACTTCGTTATGCCGCGGTCGACAACCTGGCCTGGAAAACTGCAGACACCGCTGCCGGCAACGCTATCGTGCTGAATCCGGGCAAGAAATTCCAGGAGATGCTGGGCTTTGGCGCCGCATTCACCGACGCCGCCTGCTACATGTTCAATCAACTTCCGGCGCCGGCTCGCGAGGAACTGTTTCATGACCTGTTTCACCCGTCGCAGATGGGATTCAACGTCTGCCGCACGTGTATCGGGGCAAGCGACTATTCCACAGAAGTCTTTAGCTACGACGAAGGCGAGCCCGATCTGGAGATGAAGAGATTCTCAATTGCGCACGATCAGGCCTATGTTCTGCCGATGCTGCGGCAGGCGCGAAAGGTGAACCCAGATCTTTTCTTATTCTCCTCGCCGTGGAGCCCTCCCGGATGGATGAAGGCGGGAGGCTCGATGCTGGGAGGTTCGATGCGCCAGCACTACTACGCGCCCTATGCTCAATACTTCGTGAAGTTCCTGCAGGCCTATGCCGCGGAAGGCGTTCCGGTACAGGCAGTAACGGTACAGAACGAAGTCGATACAGATCAGGATGGGCGCATGCCCGCGTGTTTGTTTCCGCAGGAATATGAGATCGGGTTCGTCAAGGATCATCTTGGGCCGGCTCTTCAGCAGAACGGGCTATCCACCAAGATCTGGATTCTCGATCACAACTACAACTTATGGGGACGTGCCATTTGCGAGCTCGACGATAAGGATCTACGCAAGTATTGCAGTGCAGTCGCTTTCCACGGATATGTGGGTACTCCCGATATGATGGACAAGGTGCATGACGCGCATCCTGACGTGCAACTGTATTGGACGGAAGGTGGCCCTGACTACACCGCACCCAACTACGCTACTGACTGGACGCAGTGGGGGCACACCTTCACGCAGACGATCCGGCACTGGTGTCAATCATTGTCCGCATGGAATCTGGCGCTCGACGAAAAAGGAAGGCCAAACATCGGGCCGTTTCCGTGCGGCGGGCTCGTCACCATCCATTCCCAGACGAAAGAGATTTCGCGCAGCGGCCAGTATTGGGCGTTTGCACATTTTTCGAGGCAAGTGCGTCGTGGGGCAAAGAGATTTGAAACCGTGAGTACGCTTGCGGGAGTCGATCATGTGGGCTTCCAGAATACCGATGCGCAAAATGTACTCGTACTGACGAATTCTGGCGCAGAGAAAAGAGTAGTCTTGAAGCAGGGAAATAAGTCCACCGAGATCGCTCTATCAGCGGATTCGGTGACCACATTGTCGTGGAGTTGACCCGGCCGGCCTCGATCGGCACGATCAATAAGAGGCATTCACGGCGTGCTGGTGGAAAAATTTACGGAAAAATTTACATTCCAGCTACAATGATGGAAGCGTCAATCGTCTTAGAACCAAGAACTTAGGTTTTGGCACATCCGGTGCAACCTTTTGCACGTTCCCGTCCTCAGATAGAGGCTGTTGCTTTTGAAGAAAGCGACCGGCGCACTATTTTGTGTGTGTCGTCGCTTCGACTACTGCGCGGGAATTGCCCCAATCAAGCGCGCTATTCGTCAAGACGCGATCCCCGCGTGATATGGCGAAGGCAAAAATTGTCCCGTTCAGTGGTTTCATAGATTCAGTTTTCATTCGTTTCGGTAATCGCCTTGGGGCAGAGCCACCCACGGACGGCGTGGGATTCGGAGAGCGTGTCAGATGCGATTGCTAAGCGCGCGACTCATCGTTTCTCTCATCATCGGCGTGACCCTGGTCTCTCTCTGTACTTCCTACTACCAGGCGCGGGTGCTGAACCAGGGGTTGCAAAAGGACTTGCGCCGTCGAGCCGAAGTGCTGGGCGAGAGTCTCTCGAGTAATGTGGAGCACGACCTGCAACGGGATGCCCAGAAGACTCTAAAGCGAACCGTCCAGCAGTTTGCCAACCGGGAACATCTCGCGGGATTGGCAGTTTACGATCCGCAAGGCCAACCGATTGCCGTCACGACCAGTATTGAGCCCTTGATGACGACCGCCCCAGCGATCGTCTTGCAGTCTCTCAAAGAAAATCGCAATACGAATGCCTTCCTTCGCTTGGGAAACGCTTCCCTCCACATCTATGCCTCGCCCTTGCATCAGGGAGATCAACTCATCGGCAGTCTTGCGATTGTCCATGACTCCGGCTACATCCGGCAGGAAAGTTTGAGAATCTGGCGCGAGACGTTCCTGAGTGCATTGGCGCACGTTGTTCTCATCGTCCTGATCACCCTGTTGATTGTGCGTTGGAGCATTGCCGGACCGATCGCGCGAACCGCGCACTGGATGAAGGCTTTGCGCACGGGGCGGGGCACGGTGCGGATCAAAGTTCCGGACCTGGAGTTGTTTCGCCCGCTGGCTCGCGAGGTCGCAACCTTTGCCGAGAGCCTCAATACCGCGCGTTCCGCGGCCGAACTCGAAGCCCGGCTTCGTGAGACCGGTGAATCCATGTGGACGTCCGACCGCCTTGCGGTGCACTTGAGTTCGCGGCTGGAAGATGGAAGGCTATTCGTCGTTTCGAACCGTGAACCATATATGCACGTACGGCGGGGCAAGACCGTTGTCGTGAACCAGCCAGCCAGCGGTTTGGTGGCTGCGATTGAGCCTGTGTTGCGAGCGTGCGACGGGACCTGGGTTGCGCACGGTTCTGGCGATGCAGATCTCGAGACCGTGGACGCGCACGATCGCTTGCTGGTTCCGCCAGATGATCCGCGCTATACGCTGCGGCGCGTATGGCTGAATAAAGAAGAAGAGCAGGGCTATTATTACGGATTCGCAAACGAGGGGCTCTGGCCGCTCTGCCATATCGCGCACACGCGACCACTATTCCGGGCTAGTGACTGGCAGCATTACCAGGAGGTGAACCGCAAGTTCGCCGACGCACTGCTGGAAGAGATGCAAAACGTCAACAAGCCCGTGGTACTGGTGCAGGACTATCACTTCGCACTCCTGCCGCGAATGATTAAGCAGAGCCGCCCCGACGCGAGAGTCGCAATCTTCTGGCATATTCCGTGGCCCAATCCGGAAGCCTTTGGGATCTGTCCGTGGCAGCGCGAACTCGTCGACGGCTTGCTGGGCGCCGACATGATCGGGTTTCACATTCAATCGCATTGCACGAATTTCTTGCAGACGGTCGATCGTGTGGTTGAATCGCGCATCGACTGGGAGCACTTCTCGGTGCAGCGGCTGGATCACAACACCACGGTTCGACCTTTCCCCATCAGTGTCGAAGTCGCGGAGGCGGAAGCGAACCCTCCTCGCGAATCAGCCTACGAAGAGCGAGCGGCGCTGCTGAAGAACCTCGGAGTCCAGGCCGCTCTCATGGGAGTAGGCGTCGATCGGATGGACTATACCAAGGGAATCCTGGAGCGATTTCTCGCCGTGGAACGCTTCCTGGAAAAATATCCGCGCTACCAGGGTGTGTTTACGTTTGTCCAGATTGGCGCTCCCACGCGCACTCATATCAAGCGTTATCACGACCTGCAGGCCGAAGTGGAGGCGGAAGCCGACCGCATTAACTGGAGATTTCAGGCGGACCAGTGGAAACCCATTGTGCTGTTAAATCGCCAGCACAGTCATCAGGAGATCGCACCGTATTACCGGGCTGCCGACATGTGCCTGGTGACCTCATTGCACGATGGGATGAATCTGGTCGCCAAGGAATTTGTGGCGACTCGGGAAGATGAACGCGGCGTGCTCATTCTCAGCTGCTTTACCGGGGCTGCCCGCGAATTGCGAGATGCCTTGCAAGTGAATCCCTACGACATTGACCAGACTGCTGAAGCAATTCGCGCCGCACTCGAGATGCAGCCCGACGAGAAACAGACGCGAATGCAGCGCATGCGAAGGCAAGTGCGCGAAAACAACATCTATCGCTGGGCCGGAAATTTGATCGGCGAACTATGCGAAGTTCGTCTCGATACCGCAGAGGGCGGCCCTAACAGGTTTCGAGCGGGCGCTTCGGTAGGCTAGACAGAGGTTTACAATCCCGCCAACGGCCGGTAGACAACCCCACCGGCCCTGAGTGCTACCTATAAAGGCGCTATGCCTACTTCGGTCGAGCACTCGGTACGAAAACCCGACAAGCCCTTTTACTTCAATACGTCGGAACACTTGGTGCGCATCGGCAGGCAAAAGGCTACTACGCTCGCCGAACTATGGCAGGCGCTGCAAACCTGCCCCGACGATTCAATCTTTCAGCATACGTTCCGGACTTTGCAGGAACACCACTTTATCCGGCAGGGTTTCTCCAACGACTTTGCCCACTGGAGCCTGTCGGCGTGCAACGAGCCTGTTTTAGCCGAACAGCTAGCCAGCGTAGACGTGAGAGAGTTTACGGCGATTGATGGCCTGCGTCGAAGAATGGTCAAAATCGTCGATGAATTTCTGCATCAAGATCCACACAAGGGTTCGAAAGCAGCGCATGAGCCCTTTTTCTTCTGCGCCTCCGACATCGTAGTGCTGCCTACGCGGTTCGCGCCGGAAACTCTGCCTGGATTTGTCGAAGCCCTGCGGCAAGTTGGCTTGCACTCGATTCACCATCACTTCATTGAGGCGAGGCTGCGTCTGCACCGCATGTCGAATGATTTTTCCAACTGGGTGGAGCAGGAAGTCGGTCTGCCCGAGACGGCCGAATCGATCGAGCGTATCGACATCTATACCAACACGATGGAAGGCGTGCGGCAGCAGATTGCCAATATCGTTGAGCAAGTATTGATCTGGGATAAGCAGAAACATGAAGCCACCGTCTGACCAGCAACGAGCAGCATCGAACCCGAATACGGCCGTGCCTGCCAAGCCTCCAGCCCGGCAATACGGCGCTTCTATTGAATCATCCGATCCAAATAAGTCGTCATCAGGAAACGGCAGAACTCTTCCCGCAAGCATCCTGACGCCCCCACCGCCCGCTCCTGCGTCTCACTTGGATGATTACCGCGACATCATTGGGCAAGGGCATTTGGACAGCTTGCGCTTTCTGGCCCGTGACGTGAAGGGAAAGTCGATCAAGATGGTGAATTCCACCGCCGTCGGCGGCGGCGTCGCGGAGATGCTGAACCGGATGGTTCCTCTGCTCTCAGAACTGGAAGTGCAGACGCACTGGGATGTGATCACTGGCGACCACGACTTCTTCGAGGTCACGAAGGCCTTTCACAATGCACTGCATGGCGGCATCTATAACCTGACCAAGGCTGCTCAGGAACTATTCCTTGCGTACAACGAGCAGAATCGCGAGCGGCGGCACTTCGAGGAAGATATGGTGGTGATCCACGATCCGCAACCCCTTGGCCTGATTTGCTCGCGAGACCAGTCTCGATCCAGTTGGGTGTGGCGCTGTCACATTGACCTGTCGAATCCGAATGAACGCGTCTGGGAGTTCTTGCGTCCATTTGTCGAGCGATTTGATGCCGCCATTTTTTCCTCGCAATCCTTCGCGCGACAGCTGCCTATTACGCAATATCTTTTTTATCCGTGCATCGATCCTCTCTCAGAAAAAAACAGAGACCTTCCGGACGCAGCGGTGCAGAAAGTATGTGACGAGTTTGGCATCGATCGCTCGCGTCCGATCGTGACCCAGGTTTCGCGATTCGATCGGCTTAAGGATCCGGTTGGTGTCGTGCAGGCCTACAAACTCGCAAAGAAGTACGTAGACTGCCAGTTGGTATTGGCCGGCGGAGGCGCGTCGGACGACCCTGAAGGCGCGGCTGTGCTGGCGGAAGTTAAGAGTGAAGCAGGGAATGATCCGGACATCATCATTCTTGATCTACCCCCATGGTGCGCTCACGAAATCAACGCCCTCCAGCGCGCATCCTCGATTGTGGTGCAAAAGTCCCTGAAGGAGGGATTCGGACTTACCGTGACCGAGGCGTTGTGGAAAGCAAAGCCAACGATTGCCAGCGCCGTTGGGGGCATTCCGAACCAGATCATTCACAAACTCACAGGGGTGCTCGTGCACTCAGTAGAAGGCTGTGCGTTTCAGATTCGCTATTTGCTGACACATCCTGATTTCGCGAAGCGCATCGGCGCCAACGGACGGGAGCACGTAAAGGAAAACTTTTTGATGACGACCGACGTCAAACGCTGGCTGCTGCTGTTTCGAATCCTGGAGCGCACGAAGTCGCAGCGCGGAACTCCCCGCTGAGCCGTGACAGCGGGCCTACCGAGCTTCAAGTCCTGGACCAGCGTTCGGCAGATGAAAGTACTCACTTGCTGCCTTCGGCGACACTTTCATCCGACGCGGAACTGCTTCCTTCTCGATCTGTCGGAGCACCGTCTCGGCCGCAGACTCTCCCAATTCCGACAGCCACGCCTGCAGCACGGTATCCAGCGGTTCTGGGAGATTCAGGTACTCGAGTTCCACGGAAGCCACGGGCAATTCCAGTTCCTGCGGAAGAATGGCGTCAATCGCGATTACGCCCTCGATGCCTCTCTGGTTTAGCTGAACGGGGATCGTATTCCATTCCGAGGGGCAGTCAAACGCCGCAAGCGCCAGCAGGTAGCCACGCCTGTGCAAGAACTCTTGCACGCCCGCGATCACCCGGGCGACCGGCGCTCGGCCGATATCATTCGTGACTGTCGCTACCAGGCGGGTTCGCTTGGTTCGTAAGGACCGCGCCCACAGATTGGGGCGGTAGTTCAATTCACCTGCAGCGCGGAAGACCCGCTCCTTGGTGTGCTGCGGAATCGCCCGCGATGCAGGTGTATTGTTCAACACGGCAGAAACCGAACACGTTGCGAGTCCAACTCGCTCCGCCACGGTTCGCAGGCTTACCGCGGGTTTCTTCTCGGACACGTCTCCCCCTAATCACCTTAAGTATCCTTCCCCCCAACCTTTCAGTTGAGGATTCAGCCATTCATTTCGACGACGAGGTCAACTGCAGGAAACCCGTGCGTGGGGAACCCAAACCGCGGAGTGATTTGAGTGCTTCTGCGACGTGGCAGAAAAATGTTCCACTACTTTGGAACAGCCGGATCAGTTAGTCCAACGCAAAAAATCCATTGTAAAGATTAGTGGTGTGAAGGCAACAACGACGGCGACATCATTTGCCTTCGAACTTGCCATGATGCCGGGCTTCTTCGCAGGCTTCAATCGGATCACGCCCGGTGACTTCCTTGTACCACGCAGGATGAAACGTCCACGCCCACGCTTCGCTGACCGCGCCGCGAATCATCGCTTGAAATGTGCCAGGCTCGCCGATGGTGCTGAGGTACATGTGAATGAAGATTCCGCCTAACATAATTACCGCGGAAATATCGTGCAGCACATAGCTTATGGCGACGGCCCAGCGTCCGAAGGTGTCAGCGCCCATCCAGAGAATGATTCCGGTGATAATGAAGACCACACATCCACCGACGATCTCCCAGAACTGTGCCTTCTGTCCGCCATTGAAGAAGCCGGTTTCGGGATGCTCCTGCTTTTCTTTTCCTCCCACAATATTGCCGAGATTCCGCATCCACCGCGAGTCCGCAGCCGTCCACTTCATGGGATGAATCCAGTTCAGCATCTGCAATCCGAAGAAGACCACAAATCCTACACCGAACCACGGATGCATCGCGCGGCTGAGCGGCCCTCCTCCAAAAATAGGAGTGAACCAGCGAAAGAGCCAAGGTAGGTAAATGCCGAACCCGGAGAACAGCGCGAGAAAAAAGAAGAGCGCCACCATCCAGTGCAGGAATCGCGTGTAGACGCGGTGCCGCAAGAGTTCGCCGACGTAGACTTCGTTTTGGCCGATCTTGTCGAAGGCGTCGCGGGCTTTGTCGTCAAAACGGTCTACGGCGGTGGACATTAGCTCTCCTTCCCCGGCACCGGTTCGCGGAGCGGCGGTTCGGGCTGCGGCCGGCGCGGCCCCACGGTAATGTAGTGCAACAAAACACCCACTAATCCAAACAGGGCGAATGTTCCGAGCACCGGCTTGAAGAGCCATTTCCAGACGGTGTAGCTCCACGGGATCACCGGGTTCTTCGGCAATCCGCCGTAGCGCTCCGGATTCTCGGCGTCATGCAAAACGTAGACCACATGTGTCCCGCCGATGGATTGCGGATCGTACACGCCCGCTTTGTCGAATCCGAAGTTCTCGCGCAGTTGCTTCGCTCGTTCCTCCGCGATGTACTTCATGTCATCCTTGGTGCCGAACTTCAGGCAGCCCGTAGGACACGCCTTGATGCAGGCGGGCTCCAGACCTCCGCCGACGCGGTCGGAGCAGAGCGTGCACTTATAAACCTTCTTCGTCGCGGGATTGAACTTAGGAATGTCGTAGGGACATCCGGAAACACAGAACTCACAACCGATGCAGTTCTCCTGCTGGAAGTCGACGATGCCGTTGGTGTACTGCACGATTGCGCCATCCGCCGGGCAAGCGCGTAAGCAGCCGGGATCGGCGCAGTGCATGCACTGATCCTTGCGCATCAGCCACTGGATCGTGCCATCTTCCCGCTGATGTTCGTTGAACTTGATCAGGTTCCAGAAATTCCAGCGCGTCTCCGGCATCGTCTGGTACGTGTTGTCGAACGTGGTGGGACTGAACGGCATATCGTTCCACTCGACACACGCCACCTCGCAAGCCTTGCAACCGATGCAGATCGTGGTATCGATCAGCTTGCAGACCTCCGCATCGCGCTGCATGTCGAAGCCAGCGGCTGCTCCGGAGTGCCCCGAGATTTGCTTAATCTGAAGCGTCTTTCGATCACTCATATAAGCCTTCAGCTATCAGCCATCAGCTTGCAGCTAATCAACACCGCCGTTCTTGAAGCGGAAGACTGATAGCTGATCGCTGAGAGCTGCTCTTATACCTTCTCGATCTTCACCAGAAATCCCTTGAATTCCGGCGTGAACGCATTCGGATCGATCACCGTTGGAGTCAACTGATTCACGAGGGTCTTCGCTGTCTTCCCCTCATCTTCCGCAATGCCACGGAATCCCCAATGAATCGGCATGCCGATCTGAAACATTTCCTTACCATCGATCTTCATGGGCCGAATGCGGCGTGTAACCATAGCCTTGGCTATATAGTGGCTGCGCGCGCTCGTGACTTTGACTTTCTCTCCGCCCCTAATGCCCATGCGGTCCGCAAGCTCAACCGGAACTTCCACGAACGGTTCCGGTACCAACTGCACATTCATCGGATTGTTCTTGGTCCAGTAGTGATAATGCTCGGTCAAGCGGTAGGTCGTGCAGATCACGTTGAATCCCTGATCCACACTGCCGTACTTGTCCATGTCGGTCTTGTATTTCTTCACGACCGGATTGCTGGACTGGTTAGGGTGTAACGGGTTCGCGATCGGGCTCTCGATCGGCTCATAGAACTCGGGGAATGGCCCGTCCGCCATGGCGCTGAGCGGTACGAACAAACGGCCCACTCCCTCGGGATTCATGATGAACGGTCCCATATGATCCTTCGGAGGCGAATCAGGTTTGAAGTCCGGCACGTCGACCCCAGCCCATGTTTGCTTCGCCTCATCCCACCAAACCTGGCGACGCGAGGCATCAAACGGCTTTCCGTTTACATCACACGAGGCGCGGTTGTAGAGCACTCGACGATTCATCGGCCACGACCACGCCCAGTTGGGATATATTCCAAGGCCCGACGGATCTTCAGTTCCACGTCGCTGTATCAGTCCGCCCGCCTCCGTCCACGAACCGCAATAAATCCAGTTTCCCGACGAAGTCGTGCCGTCGTCCTTCAGCCACGCAAAGCCCGGAAGCTGCTGCCCGGCCTTGATCGTGACGTTAGTCTTCGGATCGGTGATGTCGGCAAGCGCTTTGCCGTTGATTTCTCTCGCGATCTCGGTCAATGACGGAGAGTACGGAGTCGTATAGGCGAACGTCGCATTCAGAACGGGGTCCGCAAACTTGCCGCCCTCTTTCTGATA
>Ga0207693_10000019_pt1 | contig 138082 bp, 99 predicted proteins | sample LARL81metaG_FD_184347 | JGI IMG/M metagenome (GOLD analysis project Ga0207693, IMG submission 184347) | Corn, switchgrass and miscanthus rhizosphere microbial communities from Kellogg Biological Station, Michigan, USA - LAR L8-1 metaG... | ecosystem: Host-associated > Plants > Roots >...
TTTCCCCGCTAGAACGCCAACTAGCATCGCTGCAACCGCTCATCGAACCGGACAGGCGGATTTCCCGCATCCGGCTCTCGGAAAAGACACACGAGGGTCGGTGTGACGCCGCCGGCAACTTCTCAACCCAGCATTGGGGTGGTCAGACTCATCGTAGCCTCTCCACCAGAGGCTCCGACGGCTTCGTTTCCTCCGCCGCCGCTCTGATTGCTTCCGGGTGGAGCGAACCTAGTTCCCGGGCGGGACTTTCACCCGCAGTCGTCCAGTGCCTTTCCACGGCGCACGCGAAATCAGGATTTTGCAACCGTTGAGTCCTCATCTGCCCTCGGAGGTGGGATAGAAGAAGCGGAGAAGTGAAAGTGACCAACTGGTGGCGGCGGAAATCACGAACGCGTCCTGGGATGGTGAACCGCTTACGGCAAACGGCCAGAGGGGCCGGACCTATTCGGGCAGTTGGATTACCGGATTCTCAGATCGGCAGCAAATCCCGTAGTGTTGCCATAGCTTGAACCAAGGGCTATGCGCCAGAGTTTGATCGTGCCTTCGATTCGCGGCAGAGATATCGGTTTCCTTAAGCGGCCTTATATCCGCAGCCTCGAACATCTCCTCCAGCTGTTGGATTTCATCGATTATGCGTTCAACGTCCATCCGCTACAGTATAGCTAACCGGCTTTGATGTCGTCATTTTGCAATTTTGGCTTGAGGCATTTTATTTGCAATCGTTGACACCTTGTCAAAATAGCCGAGTCGATGAGCGCAATCGAGATGTTTCGCCAATTGACGGCTTCTCTTGAACTACTTCTTCGAGGACGCACGTTGCGTACGAAAGAGTACGGATTGTGCTCAATGAAGCGAATCGTGCAGGCAATGACTGAGAATTGTGACAGTTGGGTGCAGCTGACTAGGTAATTAGGGTTAAGGTGCGGTCGATTTGCCTAGGGAGCTATATATGCGTATTGAGCATGATCTGCTTGGAGAGAAGAAGATTGCGGACGATGTCTACTACGGGGTGCAAACTGCGCGCGCTCTGGAAAACTTTCATATTTCCGGTGTTCCGATCTCTCAGTATCCCGACCTGATTCGCGCATTGGCAGTGGTGAAACTGGCTGCTGCGCGCGCCAATTACGAGTGTAAGCAATTTTCCGAGGCCATCCTGCATGCCATCGAAGGCGCCTGCCAGGAAATTGTCGACGGACACCTCCACGATCAATTCAAGGTCGACCTCATCCAGGGAGGTGCGGGCACGTCCACCAACATGGCGGCCAATGAGGTCATCGCGAACCGCGCGCTCGAATTTATGGGCTTTTCCAAAGGCCAGTATGAGCATTGCGATCCGCACAATCATGTGAACTGCTCGCAATCTACGAATGATGCATATCCCACTGCTTTGCATGTTGCGGTGTTCCTATTGAATGGCAAGCTGCTCGCGGAGTTACGGAAACTTGTGGCGGCATTCCACCAAAAAGGCAACGAGTTTGCCGATGTGATCAAGATGGGACGTACTCAGCTTCAAGATGCGGTCCCGATGACATTGGGTCAGGAGTTCCACGCTTTCGCCGAGAGTCTCGATAACGAAATCTTCGCGCTGGAACGGATCGAGACGGTGCTTTACGAAGTCAACATGGGAGGGACTGCGATCGGGACGGGGTTGAACGCTCCTGAGGGTTACTCCCAGCGTTGTGCCGAGCATCTGGCAAAGATCACCGGGAAACCTATCCGCCTTGCTGTCGACTTGGTGGAGGCCACTCAGGACACGCAGCCATTCGTTCTGTTCTCCTCAGCCCTGAAGAGTCTTGCCATCAAGTTGTCTAAAATCTGCAATGACCTGCGACTGCTGTCTTCCGGGCCTCGGGCAGGTCTTGGCGAGATTAATCTGCCTCCCATGCAGCCGGGCTCCAGCATCATGCCTGGCAAAGTAAACCCCGTGATCCCCGAGGTAGTGAACCAAGTCTGCTTCAAGGCGATTGCAAACGACTTGGCGGTCACTCTGGCGGCAGAAGCCGGCCAATTGCAACTCAATGTCATGGAACCGGTGATTGCGTATTGCATTCTCGAATCACAGACGATGTTCATGAACGCGGCAGATAGCCTACGCCGCAACTGTGTCCAAGGCATCACTGCGAACCAGTCTGTGTGCCGCAGATACGTGGAGCACAGCATCGGCGTGGTCACGGCTCTGAACCCTCTCCTCGGCTATGAGACCGCCACCGAACTGGCCGCCGAAGCGCTGAAGACTGGCAAGGGAATTGTCGAACTCGTTCGCAACAGAAATCTGCTTTCGGAGGAGGAGATCAGAACTGTGCTCGACCCGAAATCGATGACGGGAATTCCGCGCGCGAAAGCATCATGATCTGGCTCGAACTGCTGATCGTGCTGGCGTGCATTTTCGTGGGTGCTCGCCTCGGTGGAATCGCACTCGGGACCGTGGCAGCCATCGGTCTCGTCGTTCTGATTTTTATTTTTCGAACTCCACCTGGCGCAGCGCCACGCACCGTCCTGGGAATGATCCTTGCGGTCATCACGGCGGCAGCAACGATGCAATCGGCACGCGGTTTGGATTACCTGATCATGATCGCAGACCGCGCGCTGCGTATTTGGCCGGCCGGCATTACTTTGGTCGCTCCAGTGATTGCGTACGTGTTAACTCTGGCTGCTGGTACCGGCCACATCATTTATGCGTTGCTGCCGGTGATTGCTGAGGTGTCGCGCAACGCCGGAGTCCGTCCCGAACGCCCACTCTCAATTTCAACCATCGCATCCCAGCAAGCCATCACCGCCTCCCCAATTTCCGCGGCGACCGTTGCCCTATTGGGACTTCTGGCGCCGAGCGGAGTTCAACTGCAAATCATATTGCTCATTACAATACCTTCCACATTTATTGGTGTTCTGTTGGGCGCGCTTTCCGTAATGTCGAAGGGCCCGGAGTTAAAAGACGATCCTATCTATCAGGAGCGCCTCGCGAAGGGATTGATTGAGGCTCCAACAGCGCAAACCCCTCTCGCAGGTTCGGAACTGACACGCGCACGGGGATCCGTCGCAGTATTCCTGATCGCTGCGATACTGGTGGTAGTTCTCGGGTTGTTTCCGTCGTTGCGTCGCCACTCAGTCCTGAGCGGAGATGGGGAGCACATAGAACAAGTCGAACTGGCTCCTGCCATCATGATCGTGATGCTGGCCGCCGCGGGAATCAACATGCTGATATTTCGGGCATCTCCGGTGGTAACGGTGAAAGGCACGATCATGAATGCCGGTGTGGTGGCACTCATCTCGATTGCCGGCCTTGGCTGGCTCGGGTCTGCCTTTTTCGAAGGCAACCGGCAGTCTATTATCGGCAGCATTTCCGGAGCTGTACAACAGCATCCCTGGGTTTTCGCTTTGGGACTGTTTGCACTGTCGGTATTACTGGCCAGTCAGGCTGCGACCGTGGTGACTCTCATACCGGTAGGACTCGGCCTAGGACTGAGTTCTCCGGTTCTGATTGCACTCTTTCCAGCTGTGAATGGTTATTTCTTTCTGCCCACCTACGCGACAATGCTAGCCGCGATTTCCTTCGACCAGACCGGTACGACTCGCATCGGGAAGTATGTGCTGAATCACAGCTTCATGCTTCCTGGAATGGTGGCGACGGTTTCTTCTCTCGTGGTGGGCTTTTTTATCGCGAAGATCGCTTTCTAGCCCAACCGCTTGAGATGGCGAGGTTGCGTCAGGATGCAGTCTCGGCGGGATAGTTGAAGTAGAGTTGATTGCCGTCCGGATCATCTACCACCAGGAGCCGGTAGCCCCAAGAACCGTCCTTCACGGGAACGCCCTTGGCCTCAAGTTCCGCGCGCAGCGCGTCCACTGCGGCCGTCGTGGCCTCGCGGGAATCGGGCTCCACATTCAGGGAGATGAACATCAGTCCCTTGCCGACCTTTTGGGGCCACGTCTTTGCCAGGATCAGAGCACAGCCCTGTCGATCTACTTGTGCGACATAAGCTTTGCCGGCCTCGTCGTCGTAGCGCCAGGGACAAGTGAAGCCGAGCCGGTCAACGTAGAAGCGAAGCGAAGCCTCAACGTCGGTCACGTGTAGCACTGGGCGGGCGAACCAATCTGTCATAGCCTATTCCTTGCAAGGGTGGAATCACCGACGCATAAGTCTACAGGCATGGAAGGAGTTTACCCTCGAGACCTCTCGACCGGCGTAAACCGCGCGTCCGGACCTCTGCGCGACAGCATCGAACTGAGAAGCCCTTGCCGAACTGCTCAAGCTGGAATTGTGCCAACCCAAAGTGCGATAGTATGGCGCGAGAAGTCCGAGGGAAATTCCTATGACTAGGTTTCTCGCCATGACATTCATTCTCGCAGGATTCTTAACACCGCCCTCCGCCACTCCTTCATCTTCATCGGCTGGCTTGCTGCTCGTCGCTAACAAAGGCGACCACACTCTTGGGCTAATTGACCCGGATAGGGGGCAGCAAGTTGCCACCATCATCGAAGGAGGTGTGACTGGACATGAAGTCATCGCGTCTCCCGATGGAAAGCGCTCGTTCGTACCAATTTATGGAGACTCAGGAGTTGGATTGCCGGGCACAGACGGAAGCACGATCGATGTGATCGACCTGTCTGAGCGCAAGGTCATCAAATCGATCGACTTTGGACATGGTGTCAGGCCGCACTGCCCTGTGTTCGGACCGAGAGACGGTTTGCTGTATGTGACCACCGAACTGGATAAGAGCGTAACGATCATCGATCCCCATTCCCTAAAGATTGTCGGGAAAGTTTCCACCGGGCAAGCAGAATCTCACATGCTGGCGATCAACCCGGATGGAAGCAAAGGCTACACTGCGAATGTCGGTCCGGGGACAGTATCCGTGCTCGACCTCACAGCACGAAAAACTCTCGCCGTGATTCCCGTAGCTGGACACGTACAGCGCATTTCCCTGTCTCCTGACGGGCACTGGGCCTTTACTTCGGATACCGAGAAGCCTCGGCTGGCGGTAATCGATACCACAACGAACAAGGTCGACCGTTGGATTACGCTGCCGGGCACGGGGTACGGCACCGCCCCCACGCCAGACGGGAAATTGCTGCTGGTCGCGATCCCGGGCACGAATGAAGTTGCTGTGGTTGATATCGCTACCATGCGGGTGGCAAGGACGCTTAAGGTGCCGCCTTCTCCACAGGAGGTGTTGCTACGTCCGGATGGCAGGGCCGCTTACGTTTCGTGCTCCGCGAGCCATCAGATTGCCGCGATCCAAATCGACGATTGGAGCGTGAAGTTAATCGAAGCTGGACGCGGGGCAGATGGTCTGGCATGGGCAAAGTAATTTTCGGCGAGATCAGCAACCGGGGCCACACGCCCGATCCACCGACTGAGTAGGTGCCTGTTACCATTCTCCGAGAATCAAAGGAGGAGGAGTCGTGAAGCACTTTAGGCTGGTGTTTTTCCTGCTTTGTTTCACTTGCTGGCCTGCTTTCGCGGGTACCGATTACAGCATCAACATTCACGTTACTGAGACGCGAATGGTACGCGATAACCGCTCTCTGGCCCACCATCAAGACTTGATCGTCACAATTGACGGCAAGAAATGTGAACTCGAGTCCCTTGATTTCCCTAATGCACTGCTCCAATTGGGCGACTACAAGGCAAGGGTGATAAAAGACCAGCATTTTTCAGGGTCTTACGATTCTTATCGAGTGTACGAATTGTTGCTGCCTGACAACAAGAAGAGGCAATTCCTTTTGGTAGGTCAGTGGGAATCTCAATAGTCGGGGCCATCTGCTCATCGGTGCAACATCCCCACCCTGGCGTGAACCAGAGTGGGGTACCAGTTTACGGGATTGCAGTCGCGCCGTTCGGATTGCAAACGGTCGCTGAAGTTGTGGCGCAGCTGCTGGTTACGAAATCCGGAGCTCCGAGCACCTGAGTGGCGCTCATTCCGGTTGAGAACGGTGCGGAGTACATCACCGTTCGGTTGTTACTGTAGTCGGCGACATAGAGATTGCCTTTGCTGTCGAAGCTTACATCGTAAGGATCTGCCAGCCCTGAGGCGGTCGTCGAAGATGTAGACGAAGTAAAATCGGCTTGACCAATCACGAGACTCGCGCTCATACCGGTAGTGAACGGCGGTGCGAACTCAAGCACGCGATTGTTGGTGTAGTCGCCCGTCCAGAGATTTCCCTTGGAGTCGAAATCGAGGCCCAATGGACTGTCCATCGAGGAAGCGGTGGTTCCGCAGTTGGAGGAGTTCAGGTCGGCCTGGCCGATTGCAACGCTGGCAGCCATGCCGGTCGTGAACGGAGCCTGGTACTCGACAATGCGGCAATTCCCATAGTCTCCTACAAAGAGATTGCCTTTGCTGTCGAAAACAAGTCCTTCCCAGGGGTCGCACAGCGCGGTGGCGCTGGTGGCGCAGTTTGATGAAGTAAGATCCGCCTGGCCCAGTGCAACTGTAGCGGCCATGCCGCTGGTAAACGGCGCCGTGAATTCCACGACACGGCTATTGTAGTAGTCAGAGACCCAGAGGTTTCCATTGCTATCAAACACCAGACCGCTCGGACAGCCGAGGGTCGCGGCTGAGCTGCCTCCAGTGCTGGTATTCATGTCCGGTTCGCCAAGCACAACGCTGGCACTCATTCCGTTGGAAAACGGAGCCTTAAATTCAAGCACTCGATTGTTGTCACATTCTGCGACCCACACATTCCCAGCGGAATCAGCAGTGGCCTTGATGGGGTAATTCAACCCTGTTGCGGAAGTCGCGCTAGCGTTGCTGATGAAGTCCGCCTGACCAAGAACGAAACTCGCTGCTTGCCCAGTCGTGACCGGAACAGAAAAGAGCAGAACTCGATTGTTGCTGCTGTCTGCGACAGCAACGTACTTGGTCGGGGGAATGGTTTTTCCTGAACCACACCCCATCATTACAGCGGCGATCGCTGTCAACGCGATTAAGCAGACATACGCCCGCTTCTTCGGCATATTATTTCCTCCAAACGCATCTTGATTTTTGAATTCGGGGACACCCACAAAAGTGAGGCGAGTTGTCGAATAATCGCAGGATTCAGCAAGTGTGGAAAATTACGGAGGTAATTAGCGAATCAGAGATTCAAACGACTGTTGAGCAGATGCGAATATTTTCAGGCGGGACAGCGACACTCTTGCAACCGTAAATGGCAAACGCCGATTTGCTCGAACTGTCAGAAATGGCAGTCGGGTAAGTGTGCGGCTCGGCTTAGCCTACGCGGAGCGGGAGGTGTCTGCATGCGTCGATTCAGTGGAGTGAATCTTGCCCTGATCTTATTCAGCTTGATGATCCTGTGTGGTTGCGGGGATCTGGTTCCACGCGATACTCAAAGCCTGCTCATCCCAAGATTTTCTCGATCAGAGATCTTCGGCTTCGTTGCTGGTTTTGGCACAACCTTCGCAGCCATGCCGGACTTACTTGCAATGCTAAGGCGTCGGTCAAGCGCCGGCATGAATCCACGAATGGTAGCCATTATGGGTGTCTTCCAGGTCCTCTGGATCTACTACGGCTTGCTGATTTTGTCGCGGCCAGTAATCGTTTGGAATGTGATCGCGGTAATCATCAATTCGCTCAATGTTGCGGCGTATTTTCATTTCGCGCGAAGAGAGAAAAGCAGGCAGCAAATATCGGGGCCGACCGACTCGGTTTGAATTGCGTTTTTTGATGCTGTCATATAAAGCTCTTGACACCCGCTCATCGCCCGGAATAGGTTGTGCAACACTAGGTGTTGGGCAGACCAGCCCCGAGGTCTCTCCCATGTTGTGCCATTCATGTCGTTCGACAAGCGTTCGGGACTATCCGGCTGAAATCAACGTCCACTTTCCAGGTATAGAGGGTCTGAACATCCCGAGTGTCTGGGTTTTCCCAAGGCTTTCTGTCTGCGTTGTTTGTGGTGCGGCGGAGTTTACGTTGACTGACGTCGACAGGAAAGCACTCGCAGATAGGGATTGGCGCAGCCACGCAAACAATGCTGCCGCTCAATCATCGTGATCGAGGGCAGTTGAGATGACGTTCACAAGCTCATGGGCGGCATTCGTCTTGAGCACGTAACCCAGCGCGCCTGTCCGCATCGCTTCATCCCTGATGTCACGATCTCCGTCTTGGGTGACGAACAAAATCTTGGAGTTCGGACATCTCTGACGGATGATTTTGGCGGCTTCTATTCCGTTTAGAACTGGCATTCCAACGTCGAGAAGGACAATGTCGGGCTGTAGTTGATTGGCTTTCTCGACGGCTTCGTTCCCATCACAGGCTTCGCCGATGACGGTCCATTCTGGGTAGGCTTTTAGGAGGGAGCGGATTTGACTCCGCCACACCGCGACATCATCAACCACAAGAATACGAACTTGCCGCATTCCTGACATCGAGCCCGCACCCCGCCCTCTCCAGAATGTTACTCCGAATTGCACCGAGCTGGGCAGTGATATCAACCGATATCACGCCAAAGTACGCCAAGAGGACGGTTCTGGCACGCTCAGTGCGGGCCAAAGTCGCTGAAGGCTTAGTGCTCCCCGGCCGGCGGCTCCCAAAGCTCGATCTTGTTTCCATCCAGGTCGTATATCCAGGCGAACCGACCGAAGGATTCATTCATTCGATTGTCGTCAATCCTTACCCCCTCTTGCTTTAAGCGATCGAGTAAGGCATCCAGATCGTCCACGAGATAGTTGACCATGAGCGGCTGGCCGGGGGCGAAATAATCCGTAGAGCTGGGGAAGATAGTCCAAACAGTAACGTGTTTTTTTTGCGGATCGTCGTGTTGGCGCCATGGAAGCATCGCGCCTTCGCCTTTGTCAGCGAGTCCAAGGTGTTTCGAGTACCATTCGCGCATCTGATCGCGGTTAGCGGACTTGAAGAAGATACCGCCGATTCCAAGGATGCGTCCGCGCTGTTCCACTTTGACAGGCGGATTCGAGTTTTCTGGCTGCGAAGATGGCATTCCTGTCCTCCTTTTGAGCAGGCCGAGTCCCGCCTATTATCTTGCTGGCAGCCGTTCTGCACAACTATTGTGCGGCATGCTAACGACCTCTGCGGGAGATTTTGAGCGAAACGTTTGCGAACATTTCGCGAAGCCAGCTTTCGGATGAAGCCTTATCCTTTAGTACACGAACACCAACGACTCGGACGTAATTCTCATCCAATGAAAATTAGTCGCTACCGCGACGGGACATAAGAATATGAAATCAAAGAATACGATTTGCCTATGGTTCGACAAGGAAGCTCATGAGGCGGCGCGGTTTTATGCCGCCACCTTCCCCGACAGCAAAGTAACCGCCGTTAACCACGCGCCGGGTGACTATCCGAGCGGCAAGAAGGGCGATGTGCTGACGGTGGAGTTTACGGTGGTCGGCATCCCGTGCCTCGGTCTCAACGGTGGCCCTGCATTCAAGCCTACGGAGGCTTTTTCCTTCCAGATCGCTACAGACACTCAGGAAGAGACAGACCTCTATTGGAACGCGATTGTCGGCAATGGCGGCCAGGAGAGCGCGTGCGGTTGGTGCAAAGACCGCTGGGGTCTTTCCTGGCAAATCACTCCACGCGCGCTGACCGATGCGCTTGCAGCTGGTGGCGGCGAGGCGAAGCGAGCCTTTGAGTCGATGATGACGATGAAGAAGATTGACGTCGCCACGATCGAGGCAGCGCGCCGCGGCTAACGCGAGGTCCGACTCACTGCTATCTGGTCTCACCAGGGTGATAGCCCGCTGCGGCAGTTGCCAGAGGAACGCTTGTCTCGGGCTTTTCGAGGAAATGTTTCACGATCGGGATCACCCTCTCTTTTTCCAAAAACATGCGTGTAGAAGAGAGTAGAGGACACGCGAAAGGAGGGTAGTTTGCGCTTCCTGCCACTTCCAGTATACGACTCGCCGGGGGACTTGCGGCAAGACCCGCCGCGTACCGCATGATGCGCACACGGAATGCCGATTGGGGGTGGCGATGACGAGGCATGCAGTACTGATTGCCGGAGGAGGTCCGACGGGGCTGATGTTGGCCGGAGAGCTGGCATTGGCGGGCGTGGACGTGGCCATTGTCGAGCGGCGCGAGAATCCAGAGCTGGCCGGATTGCGCGCAGGCGGGCTGCATATACGTACGCTCGAGGTGCTCGACCAACGAGGAATCGCGGATCGTTTTATCGCGGAAGGGCAGGTGATCCGGATGGCGCCCTTCGCGCGCACGACCGTCGACCTGAGCGACTCACCGAGCCGCCACAATTACTTTCTTGCGCTCTGGCAGATACACATCGAGCGCATCCTGGCTGACTGGGTGGGCGAAATGAAGGTGCCAATTTATCGCGGACGTGACGTGACGGGTTTCGCGCAGGACGACAGCGGCGTGGATGTCGAACTGTCCGACGGCCAATCGTTGCGGGCGAAGTATCTGGTCGGGTGCGACGGGGGCCGCAGCGTGATCCGCAAAAAAGCAGGCATCGATTTCCCAGGATGGGATCCGTCAACCAGCTATTTGATTGCCGAAGTCGAGACGGCGGAAGAACCGGAGTGGGGCATCCGCCGTGGTGCAAAGGGCATTAGCGCCTTCGGGAAACTCGATGACGGCAAGCGCGCACGTGTGGTGCTGAACGAAGGGCAAGTCGTTGAGCGTGGCGAGCCGACGCTGGAAGATGTCCGTGACGCGCTCATCGGCGCTTACGGGAAGGATTATGGTCTTCGCAGCGCGACTTATATGTCGAGGTTTACCGATATGGCCCGCCAGGCAGCGTCCTACCGCGACAGACGCGTGCTCCTGGCCGGCGACGCCGCGCATGTGCACTCCCCGATGGGCGGACAGGGACTCAACATCGGCGTGCAGGATGCGGTGAATCTGGGATGGAAGCTGGCCCAGGTGGTTCATGGGACATCGCCGGAGAGCTTCCTGGATACTTACCACGCCGAGCGGCATCCGGTGGGTGCACGTGTGTTGCGCAACACCATGGCGCTGACCGCGATCGACCGTAGTGACGATCGTATCGGGGCGCTGCGCGAGATGATGTGCGAAATGATGCAGCAGGATACGACTCGCAAGCAATACGTCGCGATGATGTCTGGCCTGGACGTTCATTACGACCTCGGCGAGGGACACCCGCTCGTGGGACGCCGCATGCCCGATCTTGAACTGGTCACCGCCACGGGTCCGCTGCGGGTCTTCAGCTTGTTGCACCATGCTCGGCCAGTGCTCCTCAACCTGAGGGAGTCTGGCACGTTTGACATCGCTCGATGGGCGGATCGTGTTCAGGTGGTCGATGCTGTGTTTGATGGTGCGTGGGAGCTTCCGGGGAACGGGATGGTGACTGCTCCTGAGGCCGTGTTGGTCCGTCCCGATGGGTATGTGGCCTGGGTGGGAGACCTGACCCAGTCGGGACTCGTTGACGTGCTAACCACATGGTTCGGACCGGGTAGCGCGGCGTAACGCTCCGAACGGCTCTCAGCTTGGCTACGGTCTCGCCGGTTGCGGCATCCGGAGTTGATCCAGAGCCGCGAGGACTTCGGGGCTGTGGCTCAGGGGGTTCACGCCGGTAAAGATCCTCGCAATCTTTCCTTGGGGATCGATCAGGAATGTATTTCTGGCAGCGAATTTCACCAATCCGAAATTGTTCAGCGATCCATAGGATTGGGCGACTTTGTGCTGGGTGTCGGCGAGCAGCTTGAAGTTCAGGCCCTCTTTTGTGCAGAACTCTTTGTGAGAATCGACGCTGTCGAGGCTGACTCCTAGAACAACGGCATTGCGCTCGGTGTACTTCGGTTGATCCACCTGGAACTGGTGGGCTTCGCGGGTTCAACCGGGAGTCTGATCTTTCGGATAGAAATAAAGGACGACCCACTTGCCGCGATAGTCCGCCAGGCGCACCGTTCCGTCTTGCGAGGGCAACGTGAAATCTGGGGCTATCTTCCCTACAGGAGGCTTCGTCGAGCGCGTCAGTAAGCGCGGAACCAGGACCACCGCTATCAGGACCGCTAAACCCAGCAGGATGATCCGCAGCATTGAGCCTCTCCCGCTAAAGCATAAACCACGAAGGACACTACGGTTCACGAAGAATTTTGGTGAAGGCGGTCCGAGCGAGGGGGCGATGATCCCAGAGTTAGGGTGGCGCTTTGTTGGAGATCCTTCGCTCTGCCTGAAAAGCGGCTCCGCTCAGGATGACGCCGGAGGTTGGGCAGCTTATGCCAGCAAGAATTGGCGCGATTGAATTATGATGGAGTATTCGCCAATCCTTGGGGGAGAAATTAGAAGTGGCTCAGACCGAAACTGATGGCCTAGAAGTGTTGGAAACGCGAGAGTGGGTGGATTCTCTCGATTATGTTCTGTCGCGCGGGGGTCCGAACCGGGCCGGCCGTTTGCTGCAACAGCTGGCATTACATGCGCGGCGTGAGGCGGGTATCAACCTGCCGTTCACCGCGACTACGCCCTATCAGAATACGATTCCGGTCCGGCAGCAGCCACCATTTCCAGGCAGCCAGGAGATGGAGCGCCGAATCAAGAGCCTGGTCCGCTGGAATGCGCTGGCGATGGTGGTGCGGGCCAACAAGAAGCAGGAAGGAATCGGCGGGCACATCTCGACGTTCGCCTCCGCGGCGACACTTTATGAAGTTGCTTTTAACCACTTCTTTCGGGCGCAGACCGAGAGCGGTGACCGCGATATCGTGTACTTCCAGGGACACGCGGCGCCCGGAATCTACTCTCGTGCGTTTCTGGAAGGCCGTCTATCCAGCGAAAAGCTTCAGAACTTCCGCCGCGAACTGAAACAAGGCGGAGGACTCTCTTCCTATCCGCACCCGTGGTTGATGCCGGATTTCTGGGAGTTTCCCACCGTTTCCATGGGACTGGGACCGATTCAGGCGATCTATCACGCGCGATTCATCAAGTACCTGGAGAATCGAGGCCTCAAGCAGTCGACCGGTGGCAAGGTTTGGGCCTTTCTGGGCGACGGCGAAATGGATGAGCCAGAGTCGCTTGGCTCGATCACCCTGGCATCGCGCGAGAAACTCGATAATCTGATTTTCGTCGTCAACTGCAACCTGCAGCGTCTGGACGGTCCGGTACGCGGCAATGGAAAGATCATTCAGGAACTGGAAGCGATCTTCCGCGGCGCGGGATGGAACGTGATCAAAGTCATCTGGGGCTCCGATTGGGACAACCTCATCGTGAACGATCGCGACGGCCTGCTGGTCAAGCGTCTGGGCGAAGTGAGCGACGGCCAATATCAAAAGTATTTCGTCGAGAGCGGGGCGTACTTCCGGCAGAATTTGTTCGGAACCGATCCGCGCCTCTTAAAGATGGTTGAGCATTTGTCGGACGATCAGTTAGCGCGCATGCGGTTGGGCGGGCACGATCCCATCAAGGTGCACGCCGCGTATCGCGCGGCCGTTGATCACACGGGAGCGCCGACTATTATTCTGGCAAAGACCATCAAAGGCTACGGACTGGGTGAAGCAGGCGAAGGCAAAAACATCACCCATCAGCAGAAGAAGCTGAACGAAGAAGAACTGGAGATGTTCCGCTCGCGCTTTGGAATTCCGATTCCCGACGACGAACTGCACGAGGCGCCTTTCTATCGTCCTGCGGATGACAGCGCTGAAATCAAATACATGCAGGGGCGGCGACAGCAACTGGGCGGATACATGCCGCAGCGGAAAGTCCGCGCGACGCCCTTGAAGCCGTTCCCTGAGTCTCATTTCGAGGAGTTCTACAAGGGCACCGAGGGGCGCGAAGTTTCGACGACCATGGTGTTCGTGCGGCTGTTAGCAAAATTGCTGCGCGATCCTGAGCAGGGCAAATACATTGTTCCAATTGTTCCGGACGAAGCGCGTACGTTCGGCATGGAGGCGTTGTTCCGGCAAGTCGGAATTTATTCGAGCGTCGGCCAAAACTATGAACCGGTCGACATGGACACGCTGCTCTACTACAAAGAAGCGAAGAACGGACAGATTCTGGAGGAAGGGATCACCGAGTCGGGCTCGATGTGCTCGTTGATCGCCGCTGGTTGCGCGTACGCGAACCACGGCATCAATACGATTCCCTTCTTCATTTACTACTCGATGTTTGGGTTCCAACGGATCGGAGATCTGATCTGGGCAGCAGCCGATATGCGCTGCCGGGGATTTCTTGTTGGAGGAACCGCCGGACGTACCACGCTGGCTGGCGAAGGATTGCAGCATCAGGACGGGCACAGCCACGTCCTCGCTCTGCCGGTGCCCAATCTGCTGGCGTACGATCCCGCGTTTGCATATGAGATTGCCGTCATCATCCAGGACGGCATCAAGCGGATGTATATCGATCAGGAATCTATCTTCTATTACCTGACCGTCACGAACGAACCGCTTCCCATGCCGGAGATGCCTGCCGGGGATCACATTCGCAAAGGCATCCTGAAAGGCTTGTACCGCTTTAAGACCTCCGCGAAGAGCGACGCAAAACTTCGCGCGCAACTGCTGGGCAGTGGCACGATCATGTTCGAGGTACTCAAAGCGCAGCAGATTCTGGAAGAGAAATATGGAGTCGCAGCTGACGTCTGGAGCGTCACTAGCTATAAGGAACTCTACCGCGACGCCAATGATTGCGAACGCTGGAACATGCTGCATCCAGGGGAGTCAGCCAAGGTGCCTTATGTGACCGAGACCTTGAAAGATGCACAAGGCCCGTTCATAGCGGCGTCGGACTACATGAAGGTACTGCCTGAGAGCCTTGGGAAGTGGGTGCCGGGACAACTGGTTTCGCTCGGAACGGATGGGTTCGGACGGAGTGAGAATCGCGCGTCGCTGCGGGACTTCTTCGAGGTCGATGCGAAGCATATCGTGCTGGCAACGTTGGGAGCGTTGGCACGAGAGAAGAAAGTTGTAACGGATGTGGTGAAGCGGGCTGTCGGGGAGTTGGAGATTAATCCGGAGAAGGTGAATCCGGCGATCAGCTAGGCGACCGAAGAATGAGGGCGTCATTCCGAAGCCGCGCGTTTTATCCAGCGCGGCGAGGAATCTCCAAAATCGAGTTGAGGTGAGATCCCTCCCTACGCCTGAAAAGCGGCTCCGGTCGGGATGACGCCGAACAGTACGAATACAAACAAAGGAACATTACGCAGTGATTGAATTCAAACTTCCGGAGTTGGGAGAAAACATCGAGCAAGGCGATCTGGTGCGCCTGATGGTTGAGCCGGGTGCGGCAGTGAGTGCCGGACAGTCGGTCATGGAACTCGAGACCGACAAGGCCGTCGTGGAAGTGCCTTCGTCGGTGAGCGGGACCATCCAGGAGATTCGGGTCAAGGAAGGCGACAAGATCAAGGTCGGGCAGGTAATTTTCACTGTCGATGGCGCGGAGGGCAAATCTACCGCAGCACCTTCCGCCCCCGCTGCAAAAGCGTCAGAACCTGCTCCAGCTCCGCAGGAGAAGGGCGCGGCTCCGGCGCCTACCAATGAGGAGACTGCCCGGCCTCAAGCGCCAAAATCCGCACCTGCTCCGACAGAAGCCAGCGCCAGCGAGTTCAAGCTTCCTGAACTCGGAGAGAACATTTCGCAAGGCGATCTCGTGCGATTGATGATTGCACCGGGAGCCAAAGTTGCGGAAGGTCAACCGGTCATGGAACTGGAGACGGACAAGGCGGTAGTCGAAGTTCCGTCTTCGGTTAGCGGCGTTGTGAAAGAGATCAAGGTAAAGGAAGGCGAGAAGATCAAGGTTGGGCAAGTGATCTTCACGCTTGAAGGCGCAGCGGCGGCGCCTCAACCTTCACGTCCGCGCACCGCGCCGGTTGAACACGTCTCGGGACAGCATGGGGCCCGGTTGGCGTTTCAGGCTGCAATTCGCGCCGAGGGAAAGACTGAAGAACAGGCTCTGCCTCCCGACCAACCACAACAGGCGATCCCTGCGTTCAGCATGCCCGCTCAGCTAGGTAAAGTTGCCGGGACTGAGCATCGGCAACCAGTACCAGCCGCTCCGAGTGTGCGGCGACTGGCGCGTGAAGTTGGCATCGATATCTACGAGGTGAAGGGCAGCGGGCCGGGTGGACGAATCAGCGAAGATGACGTGAAAGCCTTCGCAAAGGGAGTCATCTCCGCAGCCAGCATGGCGAAGGCGGCGCCTCGCGCCGGTCATTTCGCGCAACCCCAGCTTCCTGATTTTGCGAAGTGGGGAAAGATCGAGCGCGTCTCAATGCGCGGCGTACGGCGCAAGACTGCGGAGCATCTTGCGGAAGCGTGGAATACCATTCCCCATGTCACGCAGCATGACCGCGCCGACATTACGGAACTCGAACAGTTGCGTGCGCGGTTTGCGCCGAAGGCGGAGGAAGCCGGCGGCAAGATGACAGTAACCGCGATTGCGCTGAAGGTTTGTGCTGCTGCGCTCAAGGTATTTCCGCAGTTCAATGCCAGCATCGACATTGAGAAGGAAGAGATCGTCTACAAGCAGTACATCAACGTCGGCGTGGCAGCAGATACGGATCGTGGCCTGCTGGTTCCTGTGATTCGCGATGTGGACAAAAAGAATATTGTGGAACTCGCAGTAGAGCTGTCGCAACTTTCAAAGAAGGCTCGCGATAAGAAAATCGCACCGAGCGACATGGAAGGCGGCACCTTCACCATAACGAATCTCGGCGGGATCGGCGGCGTTGGATTCACTCCCATCGTGAATTTCCCTGAGGTGGCGATTCTTGGCCTTTCGCGGTCGCGCACGGAACCCGAGTGGATCAACGGGAAATTCGAGCCACGACTGATCCTCCCGCTCTCGTTGTCTTATGACCATCGATTAATCGATGGCGCCGATGCAGCGCGATTCCTGCGCTGGATCTCAGAGGCGTTCGAACAGCCTTTCCTGCTGTCAGTCCAGGGATGAAAATCAAAATCTTGAACCACAATGGCCACGAAGGAACACAAAGGAAATCCACAGTGAGCAGGCTTTCCTTCGTGCACCTTCGTGCCCTTCATGGTTGAAAGCCTTTCATGTCCGAGAATTCTAATCTGAACATTGCGGTAATCGGTGGTGGTCCCGGCGGATATGCCGCCGCATTTCTGGCCGCTGATCTTGGCATGAGCGTCACGCTCATTGACCCCGAAGTGAACCCGGGTGGAGTGTGTCTCTATCGCGGATGCATTCCGTCGAAAGCGCTGTTGCATGTGGCCAAACTGATGGAAGAAGCGCATCAGGCGAAAGACTGGGGAATTGAATTTTCCGCGCCGAAGATTGATCTCGCCCGGCTTCGTTCATTCAAGGAAAACGTCGTCAAGAAGCTCACTGGAGGATTGGGAGTTCTTTCCAAACAGCGCAAGGTGAAATACGTTCAGGGGCGAGCTGCGTTTGAGAACTCCAACACCCTGCGCGTAATGAAGGCCGATGGCGGTGAGGAAAGCCTGACCTTCGATCGCATCATCATCGCGACCGGGTCGCGTCCGGCCGTTGTTCCTGCCCTGAAGCTCGATACGCCCCGTTTGATGGATTCTACCGGAGGTCTGAACCTGGAAGACATTCCTGGCGGCCTGCTGGTGGTGGGAGGCGGATACATCGGGCTGGAACTCGGCTCTGTCTACGCCGCGCTCGGTACGCGAGTGACCGTTGTCGAGATGCTTCCGGGACTCCTGCCAGGCGCAGATCGCGACCTGGTTCTTCCGCTTCACAAACGGCTGGAGAAGATGTTCGAAGCAATTCTGCTGAATACGACTGTCGCGGCGGTCAAAGATGAAGGAAACGGAATTCGCGCCACGATGAAGGGACAAGACGGCAAGACTGAGGAGAAGGTCTTCGATCGCGTCCTGGTCTCGGTAGGACGAAAACCAAACTCCGAGATCCCCGGATTGGAAAAGACGCGTGTGCAAGTCGAGCGCGGATTTATCCAGGTGAACAAGCAACTGCAGACGGACGATCCTTCGATTTACGCCATCGGTGACGTGGTGGGAGAACCGATGCTGGCGCATAAAGCCGCGCATGAAGGACGGACCGCCGTGGAAGCCATCGCGGGACACAAAGTCGCGTTCGAGCCGAATGCGATTCCGGCGGTTGTGTTCACGGATCCGGAAGTCGCATGGGCTGGCCTAACGGAAACTCAGGCGCAGAAAGAGAATCGTGAAGTTAAGGTAGCAAAGTTTCCATGGGCTGCTTCCGGCCGCGCGATCACTCTGGACCGTCCCGAGGGTATGACGAAGCTACTGATCGATCCGCAGACCGAGCGAGTCCTTGGAGTCGGTATCGTGGGTGCGGGAGCCGGCGAGTTAATTGCCGAAGGGGTCCTTGCCATTGAGATGGCGGCGCGGGCGAGCGATCTCGAATTGACGATCCATCCACACCCTACACTTTCTGAAACCGTGATGCAGTCGGCTGAGGTCTTTTTCGGCACGAGCACCGACCTTTACCGCCCGAAGCGTGGATAGATTTCCAGGTTGCATCCCATTCGCACTTTGCGCGCTCCGATACAATAAGTGCCTGCCACCCAGTTTCCAGGGCCCCCATCAAGGGTCACGCGAGAGCATCATGTTTTCTTTTCGCAAAAAGATATTCCCGGTGGTTTTGATCGCGATCAGCTGCGGTTATATTGCGCAGGCGCAGATCACTCCCCTTCCGTCTACCGGCACGACTCCGACGAATGCACCCAATGATCCACTGGGACGAAACACTCCATCCAATTCCGTACTAGGATTCCTCAAAACCGCCACCGATGGCGACTACAGCCTCGCTGCGCAATATCTTCAGATGAGTCCCGCTCGCCGGCAATCGGAAGGCGAGCTCATCGCAACCAAGCTGAAATACGCCCTCGATAAATCCTTCACAGGAAATTACGGCCGCTTCAATCAACCGGAAGGTACTCCGCAAGAAGGCGTACCGCTCGGACATCAGAAGATGGGGACGATGTCGGCGGGCGATGTAGAAGTCGATTTTGACCTGGTGCGGGTATCCGATCCGAACGCCGGCAAGATCTGGCTGATTTCAGCCGACACTTTGGTGAAGCTTCCCGAACTCTCGGACCAGATCGCAGCGCGGCAGGTCGAAAGCAAACTCCCGAATTTTCTGGTCAAAAATCAGTTTGGCGGGATGCCTCTCTGGCAGTGGGTTGCGCTGTTGCTTGGCACCCCAATCGCAGCTGGACTGGGCTGGCTGATCCTGGCGGCGCTCGAAATACCCGTGCGCTGGTGGGCGCGGCGTCGCGGACAGATGGATGTCGCAAACTGGAAAACTGTTTCGGGCCCAGCGTGGCTGCTGACAGGAACCCTCATCCACCAGGTATTCGTCGTGTATCTGCGGATGCCGCTTTTGCTCCGCCACTACTACTTTCAGATCACTTCGATCGCCCTGATTCTCAGCGCGACCTGGATTTTCTGGCGGATCGTTCGCTGGGGGCTGTATCGCGTGCGGCTTCGGGCTTTGGCGCACGGACATGTCGGCACCGGCTCGGTGATGGTCCTGGGAGAGCGGTTCCTGAAAGCCGTGATTTTCATACTCGGCATTCTCGCTATTCTGGGTAACCTGGGCTTCAATATGAGCGCAGCCCTCGCTGGATTGGGCATTGGTGGTCTCGCGATTGGCTTCGGCGCGCAAAAGACGATCGAGAATCTATTTGGTGGAGTCTCTGTGCTGGGCGACGAAGTATTCCGGGTTGGAGACACGTGCCGATTCGGCGATCGCACCGGCGTTGTCGAGGATATTGGCCTTCGCTCCACCCGCATCCGCACGGATGAGCGTACTCTAGTTGCGATTCCCAACGGCACCGTCGCCACTATTAACCTCGAGAACCTGAGCCGCCGCGACAAGATTCTTCTCAAAACAAATCTCAACCTGCGCTCGGAAACCAAAGCGGATCACTTACGTTTCATTCTGGCCGAGGTTCGCCGCCTGCTTTACAGCCATCCAAAAGTCGAGAGCAGCACGGTCCGAGTTCGACTCATTGATATTGCAGGTGCTGCGCCGAATGTCGAAGTCATGTCCTACATCCTTACGCAGGACTTCAATGAGTTCGCCGCAGTTCGCGAGGATGTTCTTTTGCGGCTGATGGATATCGTCGAGAGTTCCGGCAGCGGCCTGGCGCTTCCTTCACAAACTCTTTATCTCGGGCGCGATGCGGGATTGGCTCAAGACAAAGCGGCCAGTGCCGTGCAGAAAGTCGCGGAACTACGTGACGGGCAGAAGCTGCCCTTTCCAGACTTCCATAAAGATGAGATCTCGTCGTTCAAGGGCTCGATCGACTATCCGCCCAAGGAGTCAACGCTGCGAAAAAATGACGATGGGTCAGGCAAGACTCGCTGAGCGGCTGTGCGCCCATTTCGCGGTAAGCCAATTTAGAAAAACATGTGTCGGAAGATAGATGCATAGCGGCACCACGATTAAGTAGCCCAGTAAGTACATCCAGCCCGGTATCACATGCTGCTCATGGAAAAACGGTCCTCGCGCCCAGTTCACGTCTTGCTCGGGCCGCCAGAAATAATTGATCGGCACCACGAGCCACGCGGTCAGCGTCTGGAATCTCCATCCTTTCGAGTCGTAACCTAAGCGCCAGACCGCCCACAAAAGCAGCGGAGGAGTCACCACGTGAAACAGACTGAGCAGACGAATCCAGAGCGACAAGTGCGGATCGAACATGTACTCCGTTCCGCCAATGATGTGACGCCCCGTCAGCAGCGCACCAGCCAGATCGATCGTGTACAGCGACTGAAACAATAACAATCCGCAGGCGACCCACGAGAAGATCAGGGAGCTTTCCAGCCACAGTCCGATACCGATCAGGATGTTCCCGAGATCGCAGAAAAACAGAAAATTCTGCGCGCCATATTGCCGCCAATAAATGGGCGCCCAAACCAGGAGCCAGAGGGTCCATCCCAGTTTCAGCCAAAGCGGCACGCGGAGGCGCATGGATCGCTATTGTATGCGACAGACTCGGAGCATTTTGTGTCCGGAAGCCGCTACGAGATCCGATCGATTACCACTCAGCTTTGACCCTCTTGCCGGATTCAGTAGTGAATTCGACTGATCTTCGTGCGCGAACCAAGGTGGAACCGACAAGTGGGTCCATCACGCTTCCCGGCTTCTGGTTAAGCCCGGAGCAAGGTGGATTCAAGTCGCCGATGGGGATTGGTAGAAAGCGAATCGGATGCCAATCGCCGCAATCGAAGGCAAGTTTGTTATTCTCCACGGGTACGAGATACGTCTCCGATCTGCTGCCGTCGGTTCTGGTAATCAGTAAGATGTTCCTCTGCGTGTTCGCATGCATGTATCCGCTGGTTTTACGCCCATCAACGGTCACGGTACCGTTCACACGGAAATACCAGATCGTGTACCCCTTCTCGGTTGAGTAGACGATAGCCACCACAAGAAAAACCCCGGTCAACAGGAACAACCGACCAACGATTGCAATCAATTTCCTCAGGGTCATCCCCCAATCATAGACAACCTAAACGAGAATAGAGCCTCCCAGAATCGGCGAATTTTCCCAAGAAAACACCTCAAAAAATCGTCCGGACGGCGAATTACCAGCGTAACTTGATGCTCCTTACAGGCGTACCTACATTACTTCTATGGGTTACCAAGCTCTTCTCTTCTGTCCCGATGACAAGACCGCTCGCACGGTAACGCAGGTTCTGAGCGAGCTTGATTTCACCGTCGAGGCCTGCATCGAACCATTCGCTGCAGTTAAGAAGCTGATGGGCCAACACTTCGACGCTGTTGTGGTGGACTGCGATAACGAGCAGAATGCCACCCTTTTATTCAAAAGCGCGCGCAATTCGACGTCAAACCAGACGTCGCTTGCCGTTGCCGTCGTGGAGGGTCAGGCGGGAGTGGCCAAGGCATTTCGGATTGGCGCAAACCTGGTCCTGACCAAACCCATAAACATCGAACAAGCCAAGGGAACGCTGCGTGTTGCGCGAGGACTGTTGCGCAAGAGTGATCCGACGAAACCGGGTAGCCCGACCGCGACCGGCTCGTTCGCGGTACCGACTACGCCAAGCGCGCCGGCACCAGCGACGACTGCTGCTGCACCTAAACCAGCTCCCAAACCCACCGTGGCTGTGAAGCCAGGTGTGCCTGCGGCACCAAAGCCGGTTGCGCCTGCTGCCACGGCGACATTCAAGGCACCACAAGCTCCTACCGCAAAACCAGCGACACCGCCGGCATGGCCAGCGGCAGCTTCGGCTAAGGCAGCTCCGACGATTCAGGATGCGCCTCCGCCAGCGGTAGCGGAGAAACCAGCTGCACCGGCCGCGCCCGCACCTTTGTATAGCGCGGTGTTGGCGACGCCTGCACCGCCGAAGCCAGCTCCGCCCACTCCGACTTACGAACCAAAACCGCCAATCACCAGTTCGCCCATCTCCAGCGGAGCGGCGAGCGCACCCGCACCGGCCCGCGAGCCTGACGTTCCCAAGATCGAAGAAAAACCGGCGACGTCAGCCGCGGCAGACCTCTTCGAGCAGCCGACGACAGTCGCTCCAAGCGAGCCTTCAACTTATGTCGGAGCCGCGCCTTCGTTCAGCTTCGGTGGCGCATCGGCGGAGGACGAGTCGGGTGGCGGCGGAAGCAAAAAAGCGTTGATCGGTGTGGCAGCAGTCGTCCTGATCGCGGCCGGATACTTCGGATGGTCTCATCTGAAAGGAAGCGGCAGTTCCTCGTCGCAACAAGTGGCTGTAACTTCGCCAGCGACTCCTTCACCGACAGCGAAACCGGTGAGTGCTCCGCCGACAGCGGCAAACCCGGAACTGACGAAGCCGTCTCCTGTTTCACAGCCTGATATCACGATCGGAAACACCTCCAACTCGTCGAATGAAGAAACTGAGCCATCGACCACGAGTACTGCTTCGCGGGCGACAAGCACGGCATCGAAATCTACAAACGGATCATCCGCCGCAGCGAAGCCCGCCGCGACCGAGAAGGCTCCGGTTGAGGATGAGCCTGTGACACATGAGACTCCCGCACTGGTGGTCAAGGGGGGCAAAGCCCCTTCCGTACAAGCCAGGGCCGCAGCGCCAGAGGCTCCAGCACCCAGCGTGATTGGTATGGGTACGCCGGGGGAAGTAGGCCTTCCGAATTTGGGGACACCGACCGCCAGCGTCAAGCCGATGCTCCAAACACTCAGCGTTTCACAGGGCGTTTCGCAGGGCCTCTTGCTTAAGAAAGTAGCTCCTTCTTACCCGCAGAATGCGCTTCGGATGCACATCGAGGGGATAGTCGAGTTGATGGCGACGATTTCCAAGAACGGCGATATCACCCATATCAAGATCATCAGCGGCAACGGACAGCTGACCAAAGCAGCCAGCGACGCCGTCAAGCAGTGGAAGTACAAGCCTTATCTTCTGAACGGCGAGCCTGTGGAGATTCAGACGCAGGTCACGGTCAACTTCAAGCTGCCTCACTAAACTTGCTCGATCATTACCGCGAGCACACACACTACGGGCTAAGCTTTAGGCCTCTGCCCGCCTTGATTCATCGTTTTTCCTGCTTACTGAGCCAATCCAGACACTCTTATTCACAACGTAGCGCGACAATGGGATCCACCCGCACGGCACGCTGAGCTGGAACTACGCAGGCCAGAGCCGCGACCGCCACCACGAGTATCGAAACTACCAACACAATCAACGGGTCATGGGTTCCGTATTCCACCCAACGCGTTACGAAACGCTGCAGCCCAAGGCTCAGTGCCGCACCTGCCGCTAAACCAAACCCAACGCTTGCCGTCGCAGAAAGAAGGACAATTCGTAGTACGTCGGAGCGGTTTGCTCCCAAGGCAACTCGGATACCGAACTCGCTCGTGCGCTGCACTACGCTATACGACACTACGCTGTACAAACCGACCGCGGCCAGCATCAGCGCCAATCCTGAAAATGCAGATAAAAGGATCGAAACCAACTGTGCCCGCGCCCATTCCGGCTCGCGGATAATCCACTTCTCCAAGCTGGTCGCTCGCGATTCCACTTGTTGATCTGGATTGACCGAGGCAATCTGCTTTTGCACGTTGTGGAGCATTGCCAACGGGTCACCTTGAGTGCGCACCAGAACTTGTGTCCACATCCACATATTCAGGGTATAGGGCAGGTAGATACCGGGTCTTACGGGCTTATCCATTCCGTCGTCCAGGGCGTCGCCGACCACGCCAATAATCTGCAGCCATCCATCGGCGCCTGTGGCGAGTAATTGATACGGCGGATGGCTCATCAACTGAGGCATACGCATCGAACGTCCCAAGACTTCCTCGCCGGAGAAGTAGCGCTGGACAAACGCCTGGTTCACGATAGCGAGATTTGCGCCGCGCCTGATCTCGCTCTCATCCCACAGGCGCCCCTCGCGTAATGGGATATGGAGAATCGTGAAGTACTCGGAGCTCACAAAATTGGCAAGCGCCTGCTGTTGCTCAATGGCACTTTTGCCAAGGATTTCGAAGGCTTGCGTTGATCCATTGGAGGGAGGAGTAGCATTCGTAGATATACCTGCCTGGATAACACCGGGCATCGCGGCAACGCGCTCGCGCAATTGTGCAAAATAAGCAGCGCGCTCATCCCAAGTGCCGAATGTATTTTCGTGAACTGGAATGCCGACTGACACCACGTTATGTGGGTCGTAGCCGAGCGGCCGGCCTATCATCCGCTTGAATCCCTGGATTGCAGAGCCAGCCCCCGTAAGCAGAAGCAGTGTCAACGCAATCTGTGCGGCAATCAAGCTGGAATGTACGCGCTTGCCGCGCACACTTCCTGCGACTTTGTGGCTGCCCGACTGCATCGTGGGATTAATTTCGTTGCGACCAATATCGAGGGCTGGGAAAATTCCAAACACAATGCCGGATAGAACTGCCAAACCGACGCTGAATGCGAGCACGGGCATGTTCACATGAAAATCGGCCTCATGCGGAAAAGAATATTCCGGCAGTCGAGCCACAATGAAGCCGACAGCCTGGTAGGCAAGAACCGTTCCCAATCCCGCGCCCACCACCGCCAGTAGCAGCGACTCCGTCAGCAGCTGACGCATGATTCTTGTCCGCGTAGCTCCAATCGCTGAGCGGACAGCGAACTCGTGTTGACGGGCTGTACCCCTCGCCAACAGCAAGATAGAAACATTGCTGCAACCGATCGCTAGCAGCAAGGCGACAGCGCAAAAAAGCAAATAGAGCGTGCGCCGCAAATCGCGCACGTAGTAATCGCCCATTTTGAATACTTTCAGACGAAACTGCTGCGGGAACCTGTTTGGAGTGTTCTTATCGAACTGCTGGAACAGCGGCGTAAATTCTGCTTCCGCCGCTGCGGTACTCACACCAGACCTGAGCTTTACAAGCACTCCGTAGATGTCTGCAGAAGTCTGTCCCATCTTGAGCGGCAGGTATACGTCCCCATCTCCCCAAGTGAAACGAGGCGGCATCACTCCCAGGATGGTGTAATCCTTGTGGACCAACTGGATGTGTTTCCCCACAATGTTTGGATCACCATTGAAGTGCCTTCGCCAAAAGTTGTGACTAAGCACCGCGACGGGCTGAGGATCTTCGCCATCCGGTGCATCGGAAGGGAGGATGTAGCGACCCAGCATCGCTGGAATCCCGAAAAACTGAAAACCATTCCCGCTGAAGTAAAGCCCTCTCACGTCTTCAGGAATATCGCTTCCAGTGATAATCAGGTTCCACCCTTGCGTCGCCAGTAAGTCTTCGACCGGGCTCGCCTGACGAAGTTGCCGGATTTCGGGTCCGGTAAGACCAGGAGAGCCTTCGTCTCCGTTTTTACTGACAGTATTGATCTGGCAAACGCGATTAAAGCCGGCGTATGGCCAAGCATCTATAACCGCGCTGTAGATAACGCTGAAGACTGAAACCGTAGCGCCTATGCCAAGCGCGAGAGACAGAATGGCGGTCAACGAAAAGGCTGGATTTCGACCAATTTGCCGTAAGGCAAAGCGAAGATCTTGCCGAACACCACGCATGGAAGCCTCGCCGGGGAATTCAGAGCCTACGCTGTTTGACGTTCCTCGTGGCAATTCGGAGGCCAGCACGCGAGGCGGCCTAAATTACCTATTTTCAGTTCCCTAGGCTCGGATGCCGCTGCTAAGGGCGTCCAATTACGTCTCATCAGTGCCCGGAATCGGACGGCATATGCCGCAAAAATTTGGAGTGTGAATGTGCTCCGTACGCGGCGACGTGAATGCGAGCGGACTGATCGCCCCACCCTGGTAGGCGGTACTCTGGCGGTTTCGAACGTATTGGCTACTGCGTCTGCAGCACTTCGTCGATCACGACCTTGCCGCTCTTGCTGGCCGTAATAATCTTGCGCACGGGAGCGTATCCCGAGAGCGTGATGTCGATGACGTAGTTGCCGGGATCGACCGCCACGTCGACGGGCGAACTCTTGTCGAGCATGTGTCCGTTCACCGCGACCTGCGCGCCCTTGGGCTGGGTGTGGATTGTGACTGTCGCCTGGCCAGCCTGTCCCTTACCGCCAAAGAGCCGCGACATCTTGCCGCCCACGGTCTTGATGCTGTCGACATTCCCTAACTGCCGCAGGCTGGGATTGAAGTTGTAAGTCTGTCCAAGCGCAAACTGTCCGCTCATCGTTTCGTCGAGGTACCCTGACAAGCGCACGAGCACGACGTGCTGGCCTTTGTCGATGCCAACCTGCGCTGGCGTTTTGGCGTTGGTGTCGTGACCATCTACGTAAATGTTGGCTCCGGCTGGATCGCTTTTTACCACCAGCGTGGCCATCAACTGCGTCAAATGGATCTGCGCATTGGCCCGGTTGCCCGCAGTGATATTGATGGTGCGCGAGTCGGTGGAATAGCCGGACTTGCTGGTCGTGATGGAATGCTGGCCGGGCTGCAGATTCGTAAGGGTAAATGGCGTCACCCAGCTGGGATCTGTCGCGCCGTCGATCTGGACTTGTGCGCCCTCGGGATTGGACTCGACGGCCAACTGGCCCGGAATGACCACCGGAGCGACCGTGTTGCTCCTCTTCCTGGAGTTCCGCGTTTTCGCGGGAGCAGCGGCGGATTCCTCAACGGTAACCTCAGGTTGCTGAATCTCCACCGGCTGCGCCGGGGCTGGCGCGGGAGTGGCATCGTTCTTCGGTGCGGGCACAACCGCGTCGGGCTCGGATTGTGAAACGGCAGTCTTGCGCGGAGCCCCTGCATCGTCTTCGCTCTGGCTGTGAATGTAATAGGTCACGCCAAGTCCAATAGCCAGGATGAGTGCCGCAGCGCCGCCTATCGCGTATAGATAAAGCTTCGGCGGAACACCTTTCACTTCTTTAATGGCTTTACGCGCCACTTCACGCGGCTGCACCTTGGGCTTCTCTTCTTTCGCCCGGCCTCGATAGGGCGTGATTGCGGGAGCAGCTGCCTGCATCGGAGCAGTCTCTACCGGCGGTGGTGGTGGCGGCGGCGCTACATAAACTTCCTTCAACGGAGGAAGCTCCGAGATCTCGGAAAAGCTGGTTCCCTTGCTGGCCGCCGCGCCGCCCTCCGCCATCATGGGATCCACAGCGATCGTCGGACCTGCTTCGTCAGTTGGGGGTTCAAACGTCTCCACTTCTGGCGCTTCGGCAGCGGCGGCTGACATGTACGCCGATGGCTGCTCAGCCTGGCCCTGTGGAGAAACGAATTGATCAGATAGATCCAGTTCCTGCATCTCAGCGGGAGCCGCACTCTCCGGAACCGATGCGCTCGAATGGCCGAATCCTGCTCCAGCAGCGGCGGCCTGAGCCTTCGGCGCGGCAAGCCGCGACGGCTTGGCCGGCAGCTGAATATCGGGCATGGAACTCTGAGGAGCTTTTGCAGCCACAGGCGCTTTGGGTTGAGGCGTCGGAGTAGCCACGGACGGTCGAGCGACAGCGGTGGGATTAGGCTTGGGTGAGGCTGGAGGAGCCGCCGGCTTCGGCGTCGATGCACCCACGAATTTTGTTTGCGCGGTACTCTTGGCCGCCGCTGGAACACTCACCGCCTTGGGAGCATCCGGCTTCTTCGCGCCTACGGGCTTGGATTCTTTGCACTTCTCCAGATCCTCCAGCATTTCTCGCCCGCTCTGATACCGCTCGGCTGGATCCTTGGCCAGAGTCTTCATGATCAGATTGCTGAGTAGTGGATGGACCTTGGGATTAACGTGAAGGGGCGCAACCGGAGTGCTCTCGAGGATGCTCTGCCGCAGCGATTTCGCATCTTCGCGATCGAATGCCTTCCGCTCGGTCACCATCTCATAAAACATTGCGCCGAGGCTGTAGAGATTGGAGCGGCCATCGGTTGCGTCGCCGCGTACCTGCTCGGGTGACATGTAGTGCAGGAAAGACGGCACTCCCTCAGTCAGGTGCTGCGAGAAATTTCCCACGCTCGATACACCAAAGCTGAGGATCTTCACCGTTCCATCCCAGCCACACATGATCTTGGCGGGCTCCAGGCTGTAATGCACAAGCTTGTGGGAACTGGCGTGGTCGAAACCGTTGCAAAGTTGGCGTCCTATATCAAGGAGGTCCCAAATCGAAAAGCCTTCCTTGCGCGCCAGCATGGTGGCGATGCTGTTGCCCTGGACGTACTCCATGGCAGCGCAGAACTGGCCCTCGATTTCTCCGGCGCCGAATACCTTACCGACATTAGGGCTGCTCAGAGCTTTGGTGCTCTCAGCTTCCGCCAGTAGCGCATGCTCCAGCGCTTCGGCGCCTTCTCCGTACGCGCTAAGCTGGATTGCCTTCAGCGCGATGGTCTGATTGCCTTCCGGGTCGTTCGCTTTGTACACCGTGCTGGCAGGCGCCTTCGCCAGTTCGCTGAGAATTTCAAAGTGGCCAATTTTCGTCGACATTTCTTCGTTGCTCCACACCGATCACGCGCTGCTTGTGTATCCCGCAGACAAGCCTGTACCGGCGAACATCCGAGAACTGAGTATGAGTAGGATATCGTCCGGCGCAGGTCGCTTCGAGTTACCAAAGTAAGCGTAAAACCCTTGTGGATGGCCCGCTTCGGCTGCTTTTCAAGCGATCGCCGCATTGAATCTATCTATCAATTTCCGGACGTAGTCGATGAGTTCCGGCGGTTCATGGACCCGGAAATCCACGCCCAGCCATGAGAGGTGCATGGCAATTCCTTCGAGTGAGTAGGATCCGGTTTGCAGCACGCAGGAGTTCTCATCGATTGATTGCAATACTCCGGCGGATGGTGGGATGCGCTTGGAGAGAACCTCCAAGGATGCATGCAAGGTGATTCGGGCCCGCACCGGATAAGGAACCTGCGAGAGTGACTTTGAAACGAACTTCGCGAAATCGCCCTCCGGAGGTTTGCGTGGGCTGAACCGCATTGACGACTTAGTCTTTCCGTCGATGCGGTCGATGCGGAATGTCCGCCAATCTTTTCTGCTGATATCCCAGGCGACCAGGTACCAGCGATAACCGGTATGGACCAGCCGGTGTGGCTCGACGACGCGCAGGGTCGCTGAGCCCGTTCGATCCTGATATTTGAAACGAATGCACTCGCAGTCCCGGCACGCCCCAGCTATCGCCGAAAGAAGGCTGGCGTCGATAGTGGGGCCGCGCCGTTCCAGGGGAACGACAAACCCGTGGAGTGCCATCACACGATGCCTCAGCCGTGGCGGCAGCACTTGTTCCAGCTTGAGAAGTGCACGCACCGAGGCTTCTTCTGTACCGCTAATGCCACTCTGGGCCGAGGTTCTGAGGCCGAGTGCGACGGCTACCGCTTCATCGTCGTCAAGGAGCAGCGGTGGAAGAGTAGCCCCAGCGCCGAGCTGATAGCCTCCTTCAACTCCGGAGGTGGAATGGACCGGATATCCCAGGCTACGCAGGCGATCGACATCCCGCCGGAGTGTTCGTCCGGTCACCTCAAGACGCTTCGACAGCTCGGCGCCAGACCAGTAGCGCTGGGCCTGGAAAAGAGAAAGCAAACGAAGCAGCCGGGCCGAGGTATTCAGCATGCTTGTGCATTGTGGCACGAATCGAGGACTATTTTTGTCCTAAATTGCTGATATCGTCGTCGACATTCGATTCTGCCCATGAGCGGCGGGTCGTGGGAGGTTTGAGATGAAGTTGACGGAATTCCTTGTTGCACAACTGGAACGCGAGGCGGCGAGCAGCCGTCTTGCCCTGCAACGCGTACCCGAGGGGCACAACGACTGGAAGCCTCATGAAAGATCGATGCCGCTCGGCTACCTGGCTTCGCTGGTCGCGACGATGCCGTCGTGGATCATCAGCATGGTGAAAACGGATAGTTTGGACCTGAAGTCACCAGAAGCAGCAAAGTTCAAGCCTTTGGATTGGCAGAAGAGGGAACAGCTTATTGCCGCTCTCGATAGTGCAACGGCGGCCGCAAAAGAAGCATTGCAAAATACAACCGACGAACATCTGCTAACCAATTGGAAGTTTGCAGCTGGCGGGCATGTCATGAGTGAAAGTCCGCGTCACATTATGATTACGGATTCTGTATTTAGCCATCTAGCACATCACCGGGGACAGTTGACCGTTTACTTGCGGTTAAACGAGGCGTCTGTCCCCGCCTTGTATGGTCCTTCGGCGGATGAAGGCCGAGCCGCCTGAGAGTGTCTCGATAGAAATCTTCCATGGTTTTGTAAGCTCGTAACTTTTTGCTCCTTCGGAAGTTGTTAAAGATGTGCGGGGTGTGAGATGACATTTGTCATCCGCGTCCAGTGACGATCTCCACTTGTGGTTGGACGCATTACGGCGACAAGATAGAGCCATTCGAGGCTGACTAGATATCGTGGAAGCGGGCGGAAAGATGGTTACGGCACCGTTGTCGACAGCATCCGGCATGGTCTATGCTGTTCTAGTTCAACTCTCGCCTATTATTTCCAGTTCCCTGTTTTCCCTGGAGTAATTCGATGACCCTGACTCGATTCGTCCGAAAGAATACATTCCGCAATCTCCGGCGCAGCATCCTGACCGTTTTGAGCATTGGCTTCTCGTTGTTGCTGCTGACACTGATGATGGCGATTTGGCGCAACTTCTACATGTCGAAGGGAACTGAGGAATCGGCATTACGGCTGGTGACACGACATAAAGTCTCTCTTGCTTTCTCGATGCCGAGCTACTATCGCGAGAAGATCCGCGCCATCCCGGGAGTTGCTGTGGTGTTGCCGCAGAACTGGTTTGGCGGAGTTTATAAAGACGACAAGTCGGGAAATTTCTTTGCGCAATTTGGCACTGACCCGGATGAGTTTTTTAAGGTCTACAAAGATTGGAAAATTCCCGAGGATCAGATCAAGGCCTGGCAACGCGATCGCGCCGGAGCAGTTGTCGACAGCAAGAAAGCGCAAGACTATGGCTGGAAGATCGGGCAAAAAATTATAGTCACGGGAACAATTTTTCCCGTGAATCTGGAGCTCACAATCCGCGGAATCTTCACGGCTCCTCGTCCTACGAATTCCCTCTATTACAACCAGAAATACGTGGAAGAAGCAGTACCCTACATGAAAGGACAACAGGGTTTCTACACGATCCTGGCAGATTCACCGGAAGCGGTTCAGAAGATTGGCCCGGCCGTCGATGAGATGTTTCGCAACTCGCCGCAGCCTACTCGCACTGAGACGGAAGCTGCCTTCCAGTTGGGATTTTTGGCGATGTTGGGTAACGTAAAGGCGTTCATTTTGAGCATCTGCGGAGCGGTGGTTTTCGCGATCCTGCTGGTCTCAGCTAACACGATGGCGATGTCAATCCGCGAAAGGACGCGCGAAGTGGCGGTGCTGAAAACACTTGGATTCACTCGCAGCACTGTTCTGAGCTTGTTTGTGGGTGAGGCGGTCATGCTGGCCGTGGTCGGTGGCATCGGAGGTTCTCTATTTGCCTTCCTAATCGGCATTCTTGCCGCCAGAGGGGGTGGCTTTGCAGGTGCTTTGCAGGTTAATCCTCAGACGATGCTGGTGGCCTGGATCGTGGCGGCACTGGTTGGATTTATCAGCGCGATTATCCCCGCCTACAATGCATCGCGGCTGGGGATTGTGGAGGGCCTGCGCCACATCGGCTAGGAAAACCACATGGCGATCCCGATCAAATACAACATCCGGAACATGAAGCTGCGCAAAGGCCTGACCGTCATGACGGCTCTGGGCATTGCGCTCACCGTGACAACGGCGGTTTTCATCATGGCCTTGCTGGCCGGTTTGCAGAAGGCGTTCAGGAGCACGGGCAACCAATTGAACGTGCTGGTTCTGCGAAAAGGGTCCACGAGCGAACTGACGGGACCATTCCCGGCTGAGAATTTTCAAACTCTTAAGACATTGTCCGGAATCGCGAAGGACAAGAATGGGGATCCGCTCGTGTCGGGCGAGATCACGGTGGTGATTGTTCTGCCTCGGAAGGATGGATCGGGCGAGGCCAATGTGACCGTACGTGGGCTGATGCAGGACGGGCTACTACTCCGGGAAACTGTAAAACTTGCCGACGGGCGCTGGTTCACTCCCGGACAGCGGGAAGTCGTGGTTAGCAACAGTATCCGCAAGCGCTTCATTCACGCGAACGTGGGTGATTCGCTGGAATTCGGGAAAGGCCCATGGAAGGTCGTTGGAGTGTTCGATGCGGGCGGGATGGCGTATGAATCGGAGGTCTGGGGCGACGTCAACCAGATGACTTCCGACTTCGACCGACAGGGTGTGTACAGTTCGGCATATCTTCGCGCCACAGATCCGGCTGCGGCCGATGCTCTGAAGCATCGCGTGAGTGATGATCAGCGACTGAAGCTCGATAGCATGCTGGAGCCAGAGTATTACGCGACACAGACCAAATCGGGCGCTGTCATTCAGTTTATCGGATGGTTGGTGGCGGCGATCATGGCTGTCGGTTCCAGCTTCGCGGCAATGAACACGATGTACGCGGCGGTGGCTTACCGATCTCGGGAAATAGCAACGCTGCGTGTCATAGGCTTCTCGCGGCCGAGCATTCTGACATCATTCGTGCTGGAAGCGCTTCTGCTGTCGTTCCTGGGCGCTATCGTGGGAATCATCCTGATGCTCCCGTTCAACGGAATGACTACAGGCACGCAGAATCAAGTCACATTCAGCGAAGTCGTTTTCGGGTTGCAGATGACGCCCGGAGTCGTGGCTGCCGCGATCATTTTCGCTTTGTTCATGGGTTTGTTCGGCGGAATTTTCCCGGCCTGGCATGCCTCGCGCCGGGAGATTTTGGCAGCTCTGCGAGATTAGTTTGGCAGTGAAATGAAGATTATTGCGGGTTGGGATTTTATTCATGCCAATTGATGCAAAACATCAGGAGTTGGAGGGCCTTCGCATCGACCGCTCATCACGCGGTAACGAAGGAGAACCTTCCCCGTGGGCAAAGCGCATCATCGTCATCGGGGTTGCGATTGTCGTAATGCTCGGGATCAGCGCATTGGCGTACCGCGTTTTTGCATCGAATGCGCCAGAAGTTGAGACTGCTCGTGCCACAGTAGAAAGCAGCGGGGATCCGACTGCAGGAATCGTGCTTACTGCCACGGGTTACGTCGTTGCGCATCACAAGATCGAAGCAAACTCCAAGGTGACAGGACGCGTCGCTTGGATCGGAGTTGAAAAAGGAGACCACGTCAAAGAGGGACAGGTATTGGTCCGATTGGAGGATCAGGAATTTCGTGCCCAGTACGAGCAGGCCGCAGGTGCGGCGGAAAGCGCGCGCGCACAACTTCTGCAATTGGAGCACGGCTCCCGGCCTGAAGAGATTCAGCAAACCGAGCACAACCTCAGCGAAGCGAGGGCTACCGCTGTCAACGATAAGACCAGCCTGGATCGCATCAAGAAGCTGTTTGATGACGGAGTGATATCGCGCCAAGCCCTTGATGACGCGACGGCGAAATATGAAGCAAGCCAACAGAGAGCGCACTCTCTGGACCAGAGCTATCAGTTAGCAAAACTTGGCCCACGGGCCGAAGAGATCGCCCGGGCGAAGGGTGCGTTGATGCAGGCCGAAGGCCAGGCGGCCTACGCGAAATCACAGCTGGATGCGACGGTGATTCGGGCTCCGATTACGGGGACGATCCTGGATCGCAGCGTGGAAAAAGGGGAATTGCTGACCGGACAATTTGCCGCGGCCGCACGGCCGGTATTTTCTCTCGCCGATCTGAAAGACATCCAAGTTGAACTCGATATCGCTCAGGATGATTTTGCGCGATTGGGACCAAAGCAGAGGGGCATTGTCACCGTCGATGCCTTTCCTGACCGGAAGTATCACGGAGTAATCGCAGAGATTTCTCCGGAGGCAAACCGCCAGAAAGCGACAGTACAAGTTAAGGTACAGATACTGGATCCAGATGAGTATCTGCGCCCGGAAATGAACTCGACTGTGAAGTTCATCGCTGACGAGCCTTCCAAACAATCCACCAGTTCGGGACCTGCTGGAGTATTCGTCCCAACGAATGCAGTACGCGACGCTTCGGGCAAGAAGATTGTTCTCATCGTTTACAAGAACAAGGCGCTCCAGCGTGAGGTGCGAGTCATAGCCCCACGAAGTGGTGGAGTCTTAGTGGACGGCCTGGTCGGTGGCGAGGACGTCATCACCGCCGGTCCGGCGGACTTGAAAGACGGAGACAAAATCAAAATCAAGGGGCAATCATGAGCACAGTTGCACAACCGAACGTTGCCACTACGGCGAAAGTCGTCCAGGTGCGCGGAGTCAGCAAAATCTTCAAGCGTGATGCGTTCCAGGTGACAGCCCTGGACGATGTCTCGATCGATATAGCCAAGGGCGAATTCCTTGCGCTGATGGGGCCGTCGGGATCAGGTAAAACGACGCTCCTCAATATGATCGCCGCGATTGACCGGCCTACGGCCGGCGAGTTGCTCGTGCAGGGCGAAGACATCTTCCGCTTCGACGATGCCAGGATCGCCCGCTGGCGCAACGAACACATTGGTTATGTGTTTCAAACGTTCAATCTGATACCGGTCCTTACCGCGTTTGAAAACGTTGAACTGCCCTTGCTGTTGACCAAGCTGAACGCGCAGCAACGGCGCGACCATGTGATGACCGCGCTCAAACTGGTGGGGCTGGAAGAGCGAGTTCACCATCTGCCGAAGCAACTCTCGGGTGGACAGGAGCAGCGCGTGGCCATTGCGCGGGCGATTGTCAGCGATCCGACCCTGCTTCTGGCCGACGAACCGACAGGAGATCTCGACAGTCATTCGGCGACGGAAGTCTTAGAGATTCTCAAACGCCTGAACGAGGACTTCCACAAGACCATCGTGATGGTGACGCATGATCCGCATGCGGCGTCGTATGCGCACATAACGCGGCATCTGGAGAAAGGAATGCTCCTGCCGCCCGAAGACGGGCCAAATCGATAAAGCTTTCGTTGAGAGCAAGCACGCAGGGGTTGGGACGCAACAGGCGAGTCGGGCTCTACGCCAGTGATTGCGAGTACGAGAAGCTAAACTACTTTTTCGATCGAAGAGTTTGGGGAAGGCGACGAGGGCACGTCGGCCACCCACCGCCATGCCCGTCTTCCGTTGGAAACTACTGCTTCCGCCTCGCCGTATTCCACAAGGCGATTCAAAACCGTGGTTACCGATGCCATGGGATCTTTGTGACGCGCCAGCAAGTCCGGCAACTTTTCCTGGAAATAGTCGCAGATATCCCGTGAATTCATGGGGCGACCCGCCTCCATCAGGATCATTCGACAAGCCTTGGTGAAACCAGGCTGGCGACCGTTGCTCTTGCGGTCGACCAGTTCCAGCAACTCTTCGTTGAGAACACCGTCTCCGAACAGATTCGCCAATCCAGAGATGGTTTGCTTCACTGTGCCGATTCGTTTCATGATTTCGGAGCGCTGTTGCATTAACTGCCGCAGTTCATCGTGAGCCTGACGGATCACTTCCTGCACGTGGCCGACGTCATAGCGGTCGATCGGCCGTAGAGAGCTACTTGACCGTTCCACATTCTCCATACTTCCCCCAGAAACGTTGGACGTCTTGGTATTCGGCTTCAACATTGAATCCCCGCAGCGGAAGACAGACGTCCGTAGAGCGATCTCCCATGCAGCAGGACGGAAGTTCGCTTATGGCTCTATACGCACGATGTTGCCGTGGCGTTCCGTCGATCTCCGCTTGAAATCGAGGTCCACCGATTTAGCTGTTTAGACGGAAGAAATACGAAAGGGTTAACAGCAAGGAGTTACTTTTCGCAGTAAAAAGCCGTTTCACTGTAGAAAGATAATCAACAAACGGCCATCCGAGTGGTAACCATCACCGGTAGCGTTCTTCGCGTCCTGCACGGGATTCGGGGGCAAATAATAACTAAACGTCTTACCTTTGTTTGCTTTTTGCAGGCTGCTGCCGATATTTTCGCGCTCGCCGTCAACCGCCGGATCAATCTTGTGAGTCACGCTGTTGTTGCGCTTGTCTTTCGCGAACCCGATGTCATGAGTTCCAGCACCAACCCACACTGTATTGCCCTTCCATTCGAATGGGGCCTTCCAGATGCGAAAGTGATGACGGCTCGCCACCATCGCGATCGGTTCGGCCATCTCGTATCCAAAATCCTGTTTTCGTCCAAACAGGAAGAGAGTACTCATCGGCATCGCGAGGTAATCCTTGCTGTCATAGGTTTGCATAACAGCGTTGATCACCGCCTTCCGGTTGTCGGTGTCTGCGACATGCCAGTCAGCAGCTTCGAGTGCAGCCTGCACGTCCTTCGCGGACCCGATGATTACGAAATTCACCATGTCACCGAGATTGTTGAACTGATCATTCACCCGGCGAGGCAACGAATCGATAGACTTCCGCAGGCTTCCGTCAAGGGGAGCTTCGGAAATGTGGAGGGATGTGGGAGCGACTGCTTCAGTTCCAGTCGAACCTGTCGAGGTCGAGGACGAGACGGCAGTGTTCGTATCCGACTTATTCATCCCGAACTGCCCCGACATGAAAACCTGCGCAGCGTTTGCCAGTTGCGACTTAAGTTGAGCACCTCGCGTTTTCGGTTGCGCCGATGATTCGGTCTGCGCTTTGTCAGAGTTCGACACCTGCACCGTGACTTTCAGAACTCCTTCGCAGGGAGGTGTACCCGCCACATTCATTCCAAGAAAGAGGTGGGATGATGAATCGATGCGGAGTTCAGTTCGAGTGCCGATCAGGACCGGAGTCGCTCCGTCAGGGTGCAGCTTTGCGATCAAAGCGCCGGGCTTCGCACTCGGAAGCGGCAGGGTATTTGCTGTCCCCGAAGCGCTGGCCAAGCCAGCGGGATCGCAACTGGGTGAACTGTCTGCATTCGCCGGGGCCTGTGTCGCTGATATGGTGACAGTCTGCCCAGGTTGCAGATCAAGTGCAGTATCCGTCCAGGACTGAGTCGCGGAGACCTCAAAGCTTGGTGCGCCGGGATTCTGGATCGACTGTGCCGTCAGCAACCCGGAGAGGAACAAAAAAATGACGAACAATACATTCCGAAGGGACATGGCACACTTCCTGGGAGGTACCTAATTATCGTCTAAGGATCCCCCCTTTTGGCAAGGCCCCGCAATTCCGTTTCGGAATGTTGAACCCCAGCAAGGACTGTTCTGAAAAACGCAGGCGTTCTCGACGAATCGGGGGCCATTCCACGCCTAAACTTCTCTCCTCAGATTCCGATAGTAACCATGTGTTGACAGCAGCCAAAACCGCCTTGGCCCCATTGCGAGTTTTGCTGGTGGGCAATCGGGAGGAAGACTTCTTCCTGATTCGCGAGATCCTGGAACGAAACCGGAGTCTGTTAGCGGCCGATCTCGAGCATGCGAAATCGCTGGATGAAGCCAAACAACTGCTGAGCGAAGGCCCGTATGGCCTAGTCCTGTTTCAGCACGATACCGGCGACATGGAGGCGGTCCGGCTAGTCGCTGAGTTCCTGCACCCAGGCCGCTCGATTCCCTTCATGGTTCTGACGGAGGAAGCCGACGAGAAGACGGTAGCCGAGATCATTCAGTCGGGCACGTGGAACTGTCTCGCGAGATCACGCCTCGATGGAGCGACTCTAGTTCGTACGATGCACAACACCATTACCGTGCACTCCTTGCAGCAAGAGCAGCACAATGCGGAGGAGTCACTGCGAAAACTGTCTCGGGCCGTCGAGCAGTCCGCGGACAGAGTTGTGATTACCGATCGGCAAGGAGTGATTGAATACGTAAACCCCGCCTTCGAAGCGCTGACGGGATATGACCGCAACGAAGTGCGCGGGAACACGCCACGCGTATTGAAATCCGGAGAACAGGGTCCGGAAATCTACCAGGAGATGTGGAAGACCATTCTCGCCGGGAATGTTTATCGAGGAATTCTTGTCAATCGCAAGAAGGATGGCGAATTGTATTACGTTGAGGAGAGCATCTGCCCGGTGCGCGACGGCGACGGCCAGATCACACACCTCATATCCAATGGAAGGGACCTGACTGATCGTCTTCGTCTGGAAGCACAACTTTTGCAGGCCCAGAAAATGGACGCGATTGGGCGGCTCGCCGGCGGAGTGGCGCACGATTTCAACAATCTGCTCACTATCATTACGAGCTATTCCGAGCTGGCTCTTGATGTCGTGCCGCAAAACAGCCCGCTCGAAAACAAGATCCAAGAGATCCGGCAGGCAGCCCGCCGCGCTGCAGAACTCACCCGCCAGCTTCTCGCCTTTAGCCGGAAGCAGCCGCAGGTTTTGCGCGTCGTAGAACTGAATACGATTGTGGCCAGCATCTCAAAAACACTTCCGCGACTGATCGGGGAGGACATTAATTTCACCTTCGTCCCGGCACCGTGGGTGGGGCGTGTGCGGGTCGATCCGGTACAAATCGAACAGGTTCTGATGAATCTCGCTGCGAACGCTCGCGATGCCATGCCTCAGGGTGGGCATTTGAGCATTGCGACGGCCGACGTGCGACTTGATGACGACTATGTTCACGGCAAGCCTGCTGTCATTCCTAAAGGACATTACGCTCTGATTACTGTCAGCGATGTTGGCTGCGGAATTCCCGCCGAAGATTTGCCTCATATATTCGAGCCGTTCTATACGACGAAGCCATCGGGTAAAGGCACCGGCTTGGGTCTGGCCACGGTGTACGGAATCGTGAAGCAAAACAAGGGATTCATTTGGGTATACAGCGAGACTGGGGAAGGCCCGGTTTTCAAGATCTATCTGCCGTGTCTGGATGAAGGGCATCGCAATGCTGGGCCAGATCAGCAAAGGCTCGAGATGGACGTTCGAGGAAGCCAGACGATCCTGCTGGTCGAGGATGAAACGGCAGTACGCCGGGCAATCGCCGAATATCTTAGACTGCTGGGCTACAACATCATCGAGGCCCGGGACGGACTCGATGCGCTTTCGCTGGCAGAAGAACACAAGAACATCAGCCTGGTTGTCACCGACGTCGTAATGCCACGGATGAGTGGAGGCGAACTTGCCAGACAATTGGGTCCGCTGCGGCCAGACGTGAAGTTCCTGTTCGTTTCGGGGTATGCCGGAAAAACGATACTTGACCACAAAGTTGTCGATCTCGAAACGAACTTTCTGCAAAAGCCGTATACGCTCAAACAGCTTTCCGCCAAGATCCGGGGCGCGCTGAGCTCGAGTGACGCACTACCCACTGCCTAGGCGGGGATTCGCCGACCCGTATAATGTTCCGGGTCCGCACCATGCTTCCAAGCGCAGGATGCGCTCTATCCGTCGTTGCCTTCGCCTACACAGGCCAGATCCTGGCAGGCATCCTTTTGCTGATTTTGTGCGGCACCATCGTCTATTCTTTCCTGCAGGTCATCGCCGCGTTCCGTTATCTGACCGTTCGCCCGCCAGCGTTGCAAAGTTCTCCCTCGATCAGCATCCTGAAGCCGCTTGCCGGCCTCGATCTTGACCTGGAATCGAACCTGAGGACATTCTTCGAGCAGGATTATCCATCCTTCGAGATTCTCTTCGCGGTTCGCAGTGAAAGTGATCCCGCAATCCAGGTCGTGTCTCGGCTGCAGCGCGAATACTCCGGTGTTCCCTCTCGGCTTTTGATTACCGGCGAACCTGCCTACGCTAATGCGAAAGTGTTCAGCCTGGAACGCATGTTGGCAGCCGCTGCAAATGATCTCGTCGTGATGAGCGACAGCGATATCCGTGTGACCCACAGTTTACTGCGTACCGTCGCCGCTGAATTTCGAGACGATCATGTGGGAATTGCGACGTGTCCGTACCGCGCCGTTGCCGGACCGAGCTTCTGGTCGCGCCTCGAAGCCACCGGCATGAATACCGATTTTTGGGGTGGGGCCTTGGTCGCGAGAATGCTGGAAGGAATGCGGTTTGCTGTCGGGCCCACAATTGTTGCCCGCCGACGAGTTCTGCAGTCCATCGGCGGATTCGCGCGGCTGAAAGACTATCTGGCGGAGGATTTTGTAATCGGCAAGTTTGCCGCCGAGGCTGGTCATGGCGTGATTCTGTCCTGCTACGTTATTGAACATCACATTGGAAAAGCGACCTTGCGCGAGAACATTGCGCATCGGCTTCGCTGGGGGCGAAGCACACGGCGCTCCCGGCGGTCAGGATACGTGGGGCAGATCTTCACGATGCCAATTCCACTTGCGTTGATTGTCTGCGCCTTCATGCCGAAATTGTGGCCTGTATTGCTGATCGCCGCTGTGTTACGCGCCATCGCTGCCTACATGGTTTCAGCACGAGTGCTGCGAGCGAGGGTCAACTGGGGATTGCTTCCCATCGAGGATGTAATTGGGTTCTTCTTTTGGATCGCAGGGTTCTTTGGGAATGTGATCTCGTGGCGTGGACGAAGATATCGCCTTTATGCCGATGGCCGGTTCGAGTTGATCCCTGAGAGTGGAAAAAGATAGGAAGTTACAAAATCCGAATCAATCGACCATTTTTCAATTTAAAGCGGTCGCCACGCCATTTCACGGTGCTTCCCCAGAAACTAATAATCCAAATTCCAACCGCGACAAGGTCCCGCACAGGCAGCAGCCACAAGTGCGCAATTAGCTGACGATCCTTTAGGACCAATCTTCCGACGGCAAGCGCTACCAGAATCCGAAGTACGAGCACAATTCCGAAGACGATCCAGGCCCAACGCGCTCCGCTGGCAAAAAGGACGCCCAAGAGACCCCATAGAAAGCCAAAGGTTGATACGAGGCCGATGTATCCTCCAAGCCTTGCATCGCGAACCCCACGCGCCCATCTCATTTGGTGAGAAAGAAACCCCGAGAAGTCGTATGCCGGAAGATGCGTTTCGACGACTACGTCGGATAGCAGAACATGCAATCCAAGACTCGCAATACGTTGGCCGAGTTCGTAATCGTCCGCCAGGAAATCGACGATCGCCTTGAACCCTCCGAGACTTTCCAATTCCTTTCTTCTAAATGCCAAGGTTGAACCCAAACCAAAGTGCAGGCCGGACTCCAGCCACCGGGCAACAACGACACCCGCGCAGAAATCAGTGCTGATTCCAAGCGACTCTAATTGGGAACCCAGAGTCGGGGCTGTCACGCCTCGATACAGACTGGTCACCAGTCCGACCTCATTGTCAGACAGCGGAGCGATGATCCTGCGAAGATAATCTCGCTCCACTTGAATATCGCTGTCATTCACAAGAAGGTGCTGGTATTTGGCTACCTGGACCATCTGCTCCAAATTGCTGACCTTCACGTTTGGCCCGAGAATCTTCGGACAAACTACCAACTGAATCGATCTCTGGGGGAATTCTCGTTTGAGCTGCTCCACACTCGCGACAGCGGGATCGAGTGCATCGCTGACTCCAAAGATGATTTCGAATTCGGGATAGTCCTGCAGACAGTGACTGCGGAAGCTCGCATAGATTTGCGGATCAGTTCCCTTCAGAGGCTTCAGAATCGAGACGGGAGGCAATGATTGAGTCGAATGTATCGCAGCGACAAACTTGCTCTCCTTGAGGAAAGCGCGCACGCTCCATAGACACAGGATGTAGTAGACAGAGCTGGAGAGACAACCCAGAATCGCACAAATCTCAAAGACTCTGGCAATGGAGTGAATCATTCGCGGGGTTCAGATCGCTCACTCGTAGCGCAGCGATTCGATAGGATCAAGATTCGCAGCTTTCCAAGCCGGATAAATGCCGAAAAGCAAACCTATCGCGGCGGATGCGCTAAACCCGAACGCAGTCCAGAAGGCGGACATTCTTGCCGGTAACGCTGGCCATACTGCCGGGATCAGCCAGACGACGGCGGCTCCCAGCAGAATGCCGAACACTCCGCCGATCGCCGTCAGGATGACGGATTCCAGAGTGAATTGCAGCAGGATGTCGCGCTTCCTCGCCCCAATGGCTTTGCGGACTCCAATCTCTCGCGTGCGTTCGGTGACGCTTACCAGCATGATGTTCATCACACCAACACCGCCGACGATCAGTCCCACACTGGAGATGGCGAACATTCCAATGAATAGCATTCCCGTCAACTGATTCCAGACGTCATTGATCGAATCCGCGGTGAAGACGGCGAAATTGTCGGGCTTATCGAAGGCAACTTTGCGGCGCCGTCGCAATAGTTCTCGTGTCTCGTCGATGGCTTTGGGCACGTCATCGTGGGAATTGGCAAGGATGCTGATCCAGTGCTGCTTCAATTCCGGATGCAGCTTACGGAGAGTGCTCAAGGGGAAAAAGACCTTGTTGTCCTCAGGATTCTTACCGCCACCGAACACGGATTTCACCGGCATGGCCGTTCCAATGACGGTGAACAGTTGACCCTCGATGTTTACCTCTTTCCCTAACGGATCCTCGGTGCCAAACAACTCATCCGCTGTCTCCGCGCCGAGCAGCACCACGGACGACCGGTGCTCCTCGTCTACTTCACTAAACCAACGGCCGGTTGCGATCTGCAGGTCAAAAACATCTTTGGCTGAGGCTTGATCTCCCTCGAGGATCGTGTTTTTCGCCTTGTGGTCCCCGTATTTGACCGCGAAGGAACCCACGCCCAATTCCGGCCGGAAGTACCGCAGGCCCGCGGTCACGGCTTTCACGTGCGGCAGTTCGGCAATAGCGAGGGCATCTTCGTAGGTAAGTTCCTTGCGAGTACGCATTTCCTCAGTGGGCCGACCAAAGGTGAATGGCTCGATGTGGAAGGCGAAAATCACATTCGAACCGACGCTGGCAACAATCGACTGCACATTGTCGTTCAGGCCGCGTCCGATCGAGGAGACGCTGATGACGACGGCGATGCCGATCACGATGCCCAGCACCGTGAGCGACGAGCGCAGTTTGTTGCTGCGGATGGTGTCGTGCGCCATGCGAATGATTTCGCCGAATTCGCTTTTTCCAACCATACGTCTTCTTTCTCTACATCTCGAATCGCAGCGCAACAATAGGATCGAGTTTGGCCGCTTTACGCGCAGGCCAAACGCCAAAGAAAACGCCGACGCTTGCTGCGACGGCCAATCCCGCTGCAACCGCCCAGATTTTAATGGCTGAAGGCATTCCGATAATTGCCGTGACGCCCAGAGCAAACAGGACCCCCAGCACTACTCCCAGAAGCCCACCGACCAAAGCAAGAATGACCGATTCGATCAGAAATTGCACCAGAACATCATTCCGTTTGGCGCCCATCGCTTTGCGGATGCCGATTTCCCGCGTGCGTTCAGTTACCGCAACCAGCATGATGTTCATGATCACGATGCCACCGACCACGAGTGCGATGCATGCAACTCCGATCGTCGCCATAAAAAACGTGTTGCTGAAATTGCTCCAGATGCCGAGAAGGCTCTCGTTGGTCTCGATATCGAAACTGTCGTCAGCACCCGGACGATCATGCCGATGGGCCCGTAACGCAACGCGCACTTCGTCAATCGCCTCACTTAAGGCCGGCCCGGCGCTCGTCGCCTTTCCTGAAATTCTGACGCTGTCGTTGTGGGAGCCATATTGCTTCAGGTACGACGTGATCGGAATCATGACGTAGTTGTCTAGGCTTTGGCCGAGGGTCTTCCCTTTCTTTTTCCCCACTCCGACAACCTGATAGGTCCAGCCGTCCAGACGAATCTCGCGTCCCAGGGGGTCTACGCCGGCCATAAGATGTTCCACGATATCGGTACCGACAACGACCACCGGAGATCGATTCTCCATGTCGTTCTCGGTAATCATGCGGCCGGCGGTGAGATCGGTGTCATAGATCGGCGCCATCGAGGGAGTTATTCCCTGCACCGTCGTATCACTGATCGATTGCTCCGCGTACTTCACGTGGCCATTGCTGTTGCGCAGAGCCGCGCCTACGTACTCACAGTGCCGGCACGCCTCCGCCACCGCGCGATAGTCGTCCATGTCGAAATTCTTGCGCTTTTCCGATTCCAGAAATTTGTCGACATTGAGTTGTACGGGAGACATCTTCGACGCGATGAAGACGTCCGCTCCGAGATTAAAGACCTTCTGGGCAACGTATCCATCGATGCCAGCCACAAAGGTGACCACGGCAATCACGGCGGCGACCCCGATCACGATCGCCAAGACGGAAAGGAAAGAGCGTAATTTATTCGCCCATAGCGATTGCAGCGCCACGCGGATCGCTTCGCCAAGATTCATGAGTGCGTTATGCCGGCTTTCGCTGCCCGGCTCTGGGGGCCCTGGGACAGGCTAACAGCTTTAAGTTTATCAGCCAGAATCCAACTTGGTTTGTAAATGTGACTGAGCCGCAAGCTTAACCCCGCGGGTCCTCAGAACAGGGCATCGTATAATTAGGTGGTAGGCAGCCGGACCGGACGGCCGCTCCCAGCGTTTTCGGACGCGGGAGAGGAAAGTCCGAACTCCGCAGAGCAGTGTGCCGGATAACGTCCGGGAGGGTACCCAGGCCTGTAAGGATGGGAGCGCTCGACGGAAAGTGCCACAGAAAATATACCGCCCCGAAAGGGGTAAGGGTGAAAAGGTGCGGTAAGAGCGCACCGCCGCAGCAGCAATGTTGCGGGCAGGGCAAACCCCACACGGAGCAAGACCAAATAGGGAGGAAGTTCGCGGCTTCGGCAGCGGACACGTGCCGGCTCGGTGCGTCAAACCTTCGGGTAGGTCGCTAGAGCCGCGTAGCGATGCGCGGCCCAGAGGAATGGTCGTCCCGCAGCAGCAATGTTGCGGACAGAATTCGGCTTACAGGTCCGGCTGCCACAAACTCATTTATTTTCAACTATTTAGGAAATTGGCTCCTGCGATTGTGACGCACTCGTGCTGCAGATTGGCGAACGAATGACGAACGTCGGGTCAGGCCGTGAGACTGCCGGGGCGTCGAACCGGTGGCTTCTAGTTTGGTTTCTTCAAATCTGCCTGAGGGGTGTCGGGCAGGGTCACTGCAAGTTCTTCCAGGCCGGTGCCGTTTTCCAGAATTCTGCGGACGCGCTCGCGTAGCTCCCGGACGAAGGGCATGTAGTGCTTTTCGACCGTCTCAATCGTGTCGCCCAGCATCTTCGCAACATCGTATGGGCTCGCGCCTCTCAATAGTAGGTCGACCGCAAAGGTATCTCGGAATCGATGAGGATGTACGTTTGAAACACCGGCTCGCCGGCCGAGGGCTAGCATCCGCTGATAGAGACGGGGACGCGTGAGGGGCTGACCGGTGACAGGGTTCACCAGGACAGGTCCGCAGGTTCAGCGTCGCACCTAGCTCGCTCCGCTTCGATGGCGAAAAGAAGTTCGGGGTGAATCGGCAAAACAACTTTCTTCTTCCTTTTTCTTGTGAGCCGCTCTACCTCCTTGGCACCGACGTGTATTTCCCGGAACAACAGTGTGACGGCGTCGGAGCCCCGAAAACCTGTCCACCGCAGCACCAGAAAACACAGCAAGTCCTGGCCGGCATGCTTACGCAGCCGGGACAACTCATCCGCGGTAAAGGGTTCAGCCCCGCCGTCCGGATTGTCTCCGGGCCTGCCCTCCAGCTGGACAGGATTCTTCTGAAGCAATTCCCTTTTCACGGCAAACGCGAATATGCGATGCAGTATCGCAACGTCTAGAATGGCGCCGGTTGCTCCTCTGGACTGTTTCCTCTTCTTGATTCTCTCGATGCGCCACACCTTGAACCCTTCGACGAGAGGAACAGTTATGTCGCGCAGCAAGCCAGTCTTTCGCTCGGACAGGAAAAGTTCGAACTCGCGGAATGTGTGCTCATACCTTTCAACTGTAGACTCAGTGAGTTTTCCAATCTTGACTCGTTGTTCTGCGAAAACAGTAAACAATTTGCGGAGATCGCTCCACATTGGTAGTGGTTGATCTTTTACTCCTGCAAACGCGGCGAACCGACTGAAGGTTTCTTGGGGAAGGAGTGTGCGAAGTTCCGGCCAAACCGGAGAGACAGAACCCTCAGCCAGTGCAGTTTCCAACTTGTGCCCCAGGCGCCGGGCGGCATGCTGATTACGAGTGCCGAGAGAACCACGAGCAACGTGGACCCTGCCGGCCAGCAAATCGGCATGCCATGTTTTTCCTCGTTTGCGAACAGTTAACATAATCTCTTGGTTTTCCTCGCCTCAATTTGCAACACGACGCTCGCTCGCACAGCCTTCTTACTTCTGCCCCCTGGGGTCGCGAAGTCAAGCACCTTGGCCCCCGCCGATCGAAGCCGGTTATAAACGGTTCCGCGTGAAACGCGCCATCGCTCGGCAAGTTCGCGAATTGAATAGTACTCCTGCTCACCCGATCCTCGCGCGAACCTATCGCGAATTGCGTTTTCGTCGAACCCAAAGAGCACTGCAAACTCCGAGATAGTGAATCGGGGCGCAGCTGGTGACGGGCTCGGGATTTCGACGGTTTTCTCAGCGTCGACCAGCTGAGGGACTCGATCTTGACGAGTAGAGCTCACGATCTGTTTCGACCTGTTGCGAATCGTGCGCCACTACGGAGACCCTCAAAGGCTCGTTTCCGGTTAGTTCGGGCCAAATGGGTCCCGCGCGATCGAGTCGTGCCAGGGCGCTTCACGCGGCCCCTCTTGTTCTTGGGCTTTGCGGTGACGAATTCTGCATATGTCACAGGCAGCTCGATACAGAGAACGGTCTTCTGTTTATTCTTTTCGCCGATCTCGGCCGCCGCGTTCCTAACAGCATCCTTATCGTGCGTCAGCACGTGGATGATCACGCTGTTTTCAGACTGGCCTTCATATCTGCCGAGGGCCTTCAGTTCGATTGTGTAGCCAGGGAACCGTGGGTCGAGGGCGGCTTGGATGTTGCGGAGACCGGTTCCCCCGGTGTCCTCTGTGTACAGGAGATACAACCCGTTCTTCTTCCTGCCAGCCAACAACGATGAGGCTGTGCACGTTACCCCATTACACAGATTCCGTCCAAGGGCGGACACGCACCGACCCAGGGCTTTCAGCTGCGTCAGCGGCGAGGTCGAGTTGGCGTTGGTTCGCGACATCAGACTGGGATCTGCTTCCCACTTAAGATTCTTCGCGAAAAACTAATGCGCTGCATCGACACATACGCACAGCGCTTGGAGGGATATCTGTGGACTCTGCGCCAACAGCGTATCGACTCCGCCTGCTAGCTCTCCAGTCCACATCTTCTTATGGCGAACAAAAGGCGAATATGATAGCCTCTTCCGGTGGACGAAGGGCGCAAGCGCGTTGCAATCGTGGCGGGAATCCTCGTGGCACGTCACCTGAAAACCACCGACGATCTGTTTGACAGCCGCTCCAGCCCGAGGACCGAGTCGCTGGTCGCCGCTGCTGTGCAGTGAGCTGACAGGATCATGGGTAAGGTTGATGGGGTGTTCGGAAAGTGACGGGCGCCCAAACCACGATCGCGGGGCCTGTTCGCGCAGCGCAGTATGTACGCATGTCCACTGAGCATCAGCAATACTCCACAGAAAATCAAACGGATGCGATGCGTTCGCTATGGTGAAGCGCGTTGCATGGAAATCGTCCGAACATACTCCGATGCCGCCAGAAGTGGACTGAACTTGGAAGGCAGGGACGGTCTGCGCGAACTGTTGCGGGACGTCGAGAGCGGGCGTGCAGATTACACCGACATTCTGGTGTACGACGTGAGTCGCTGGGGCCGTTTCCAAGATGCGGACGAGAGTGCGTACTACGAATACATTTGTAAGCGCGCGAACATCCGTGTGCACTATTGCGCTGAACAGTTTGAGAATGACGGCAGCCTGTCGTCATCTCTGCAACGCGCGGGCGTAGCGTTTCGGCAGCTCTTCGTTTTCCTGTAGTTGTTCGGCACAGGCAAGGAGGTGCTGGCGAGCCAGCATCAGTTCCGGCTCCGTGAGTTGCTCCAATACTTCACCGGTGCTCACCACAAATTTGTCACCGCGATTGAACGCTCCGCCAAAGACGCTGGTAGGGAGAAAATGTAGGGCGTCCCGAGAGTAAATGGTCATTCCAGCATTCTCGAGGCTTGACAAGAATTCCTCGACCAGCACCACTTTGCGTTCCAGGTCGCAACAATCCTCGATTCCAGCGAAAAGTTGGTAGAAGGTGGTCGCCGGTAGGACGCCGAGCAGCAGACGGTGAGATCTTCCAAGTTCGTCGGCGACTTCGTTTCGAGCAGCGCGATCGAGTGGCTTGTCGCCGACCAAGTACTCCTCGTAAACCAACAGTCCCGGCGAGGTGTTGCTGCGGAAATATTGGCCGCCGATTTTCAGGACGCGCACGCCGAGCGCGAGATCGGCGATGAATTGCTTTTCAAAATCTCGCAGAAACGACTTCAGGTCCGGTTGCACGCTGAGAATCGCAACGATATCGGCCGCGTGCGTTCGCGCTTCCTCCCGATCGTGCCGGGCCTCAGCCGGGCCGCGAATGTTGCGGTAGCGATCGTCCAACGCCAGCAGCTTGAGCATCACGAGTGCGTGCGGCTTCGTCACTCGGATGGGTGCAGAATAGTCAGAACCATCTGGCAGTTTCCCGCTGAGCTCATAAATGCTGGACTCAGCGATGGCGATCGTCCCTCCCGTACAAGCACGAGCGTGGATGCCGTCTTGAACGTCAACGCGAAAATCTCTTCCCCGCTTAAGTTCTTCGGGAGCCATGAACTCGATGCGCATGACCTCGTTCGAGCCTGGTATCGCTTTCTGGAATTGGAAATTCTGCGAGCCTGGAACCACGCTATACCCCAACTTCTGCAACGTTTGCGCAACTGATTCTTTCTCGCCACGGAGCGCCACCGCATCAAGGACAAAATCGATGTCCTTCGTCGCGCGAGCTTGCCGCAGCATGAACTTCATAGCCTGTGCCCCGGCCACGACAAAGTCGTCCGCGATCGGCCCGAGCGCCTGCAGCAGTTCCAGGACGTAGGTTCGCTGTGGTTCCGGAATCATGCTGTCCCCCAACGCGGCCGAATAATGTTTGCCAGCAGATACTCGGCTTGCTTGAAGTCACGTCCTCCACGAGCATACAGATCGAGATACACCTGGATGGGAGAAGCTAGCGGAGCTTGACTTACACGCCGGGAGTACATGAAGACGCCGTCGTCATAGGGATAGGTGAAGCGCAATTTCGGTCCGGCATTCGGTTCGCTTTTCAATTCTCGAAGCTGGCGGTCGCCCGCGCCGGCAATTAAGAAGATCTCCACCTGATCGATGTCGACAAACGGAGCATCGGAAGCAGCCATGGCTCCGCTGAAGACGTACGGCGTTGTGATCATCGACTTCAATCCTGGATTGATGTCGTCCAATGTGCGACCGAAAGGATTATTGGTTTGAAATGAACTTCTCAGCCGCCAGCGGTAGCGTTCGCGATATTTTTCCGCCCACTGTTCTAGGAGGCGCTGTGGCTCCGGCACTACCAAGGACATCCCACGACGACGAATCAAGAGCTGCTCTTCGAGGCTGGCAGTAGCCTTGGAGATGGAGCCGAGGCTTACCTGAAAATCAAGTTGGGCATTGGGTACGCTGGCTCGGAATCGTTCGGTCTCCGCTGCGAGCTCGCGAGAAATATCGGAGAGCGTCCAAGACTTCGGGTTCTCGAGCAGCACGCGTAAAATGCGCGATGTGCGACCGGAGAACACGTTGAGTGATCGTGGCCCTTCCGATTCCGCTGCTGACAGACCTTTGGTACGCCTTCCCGTCCGTTGCACAGTGAGCTTTCCAGGGACATCAATAAAGATATTGCCGGCCAGATCGAGGAAGTTGAGTCCGTTCTGGATACAGTAGGCCTGTGCTTGCTGCGAGAGCATGGGGGCAATGACGGCAATCGCAATGTCCGGCCGAAGGAATTTAAACCTTTCAACCCAGGGGACAATCTGTTGGAGAATGTTTGGCGTGAAAGTACGTTTCACTTCGCCGAGAACCCGTACCCGGTTGGAGCCGGAAATTAGCTCGAAGCTGAGATCGAAGGGCTCCTCGGGCTGGCGACGAACGTCGCGAATGGAGATCCCGGGCAAGTCTTCTACCGGCAACTGTTTCTCAAGGGCGCCTGCAATGGACGCTTCGATCGGATTGGGAAAGGTGGGCGACACGAGGATATTTTCTCAATCAGGAAAGTAGTTGTAAAGGAAAACTTTCGTATACAACTTATTTCAGAAATATGAAAATGTCTGGCAAGTTCATGTAAGCAGCTGATTCAATTAATCTTACAAAAACTATACGATTCAACTGGGAATATGGCCTTGAGGCTAGCATGGCCCCACACGAGTGGAAAACGAATCTTTACCAACCTCAGGAAACCTAATCTCACTTCATCAACAATTTCGGTAAACGGCGGTCGCGGCTTGACTGGTTTTGCTTGAGAATCGCCTTGCGCATGAGACCGAAAAAGAGCCAATCACACGCGAAGGTAGCATCGTTCTTTCCGCTGAGACTGGGATCGAGTGTTTCGGTGCAGCGTTCTGGAAGTTTCGCCCCGCGAACTCACCGATATGCACCCCGGCGTTAGATACACCCACTGCGAAAAAGAACTGACAATCCCCGAAAAGGCGTGGTGTGTGGACTGCTTTCTCGCTTGGTCCGCGGACACACAGGGACGTCCGCAAGGTGTGAGATTATTCTTTGATCGAGTTCCGGCAGTACAAGGTGCTGATGGCTTTACGTGAACGAATCTGATCCCAAACTTTTGGATCTGCAATCTACTCTTGCTGAGGTGCAGCGCCTACGGGAAGAAAATGTTCGTCTGCGGCGTCTTTTGCAAGAGCACGGCATACAGCTTCCGGTTGTGCAGCCCCCGAACGGTATTCCCGTCACAACGAGTACCCAACCACGTGCGCATACTCCTGTCTTGAAAGCTGAACAACGCATTGCTTTGTTCCGGAGCCTCTTCCACGGGCGCGACGACGTTTATGCTGTTCGCTGGGAGAACGCCGATGGGCGGTCTGGATACATGCCCAAGGCGGATCGTGACTGGAAGGCCTATCTTCGCGCCAAAGACCAGGACCGCAAGAAGGTTGATCGCCTGACTCGAAAATTCCGACCGCTAACCGACGAGGTAGTGCGTGGACACCTCGTCGGAGATCACACCATCGGTATCTATCCGCTTCTGCAGGACGAGACCTGCTGGTTCCTCGCGGTCGATTTCGATAAGAAAACATGGCAAAAGGATGCCACTGCGTTTTTGGCCGTATGTCGCGAACTGAGCATGCCAGCGGCACTAGAGCGTTCACGGTCAGGCAACGGTGGCCACGTGTGGATCTTTTTCGACCGATCAATCCCCGCAACCACCGCGCGAAAACTGGGCTGTGCAATCCTGACTCGGGCCATGGAGTCCCGTCACCAACTTGGATTGGATTCATACGACCGCTTCTTTCCCAACCAAGACACCATGCCCAAGGGCGGACTTGGCAGCCTGATCGCGCTGCCACTGCAGAAGCTTCCGCGCGCAGATGGAAACAGCGTCTTCATAGATGCGGAGTTTCGTCCATTTGGTGACCAATGGGCATTTCTGGCGGGCGTGAAACGGATGCCCGTTTCTGCAGCTGAGGCCGTCGTGCTGGAAGCTCAACGAAGTGGCGACCTTATCGGAGTGAGAATCAGCTCTGCGGAAGATGAGGGACAAGACCCTTGGGCATTGCCGCCATCACGAAAGCGAGCAGAGCGTCTAATACCAGGCCCCCTACCGGTGCAGGTCCGAATTGTTCGCGCCAACCTTTTGTATATCGAAAAGAAAGATCTTCCTTCCGCGATGCTCAACCGGTTGCTTCGCCTTGGGGCATTCCAGAACCCCGAATTTTACAAGGCGCAGGCAATGAGGCTTCCCACTTTCAACAAGCCACGAGTCATTGCCTGTGGCGAGGAACTCGCTAACCACATTGCCCTGCCACGCGGTTGTCTGGTGGAGGTCATCGAGCTGTTGAAATCGCACCGCATCAAGCCAGAAGTCAGTGACGAACGGTTTGTTGGTCGTCCGATCGAGGTAGAGTTTTCCGGCCGACTGCGCCCGTTACAGCAGGATGCGGTTGATGCATTCGTGCAGCACGATGAAGGAATTCTCTGTGCTCCCACGGCCTTTGGCAAGACGGCTGTGGCAGCATGGCTAATCGCGGCAAGAAAGGTGAACACTCTGGTGTTGGTACATCGTCAACAATTGTTAGACCAGTGGCATGCAAGGTTGGCAATGTTCCTCAACCTTCCCGCCAAGTCAGTTGGACAAATCGGAGGAGGGACGACAAAACGCAGTGGTTGTGTGGATATTGCCATTCTTCAAAGTAGTCATGACAAGGAAGGGGTGAAAGACTTCGTGGCAGAGTATGGTCAAGCGATTGTTGACGAGTGCCACCATCTATCGGCATTTACCTTTGAGCAGGTGATGAAGCAGGTGAAAGCGAAGTACATCATCGGGCTGACAGCGACTCCCGAGCGAAAAGATGGACATCATCCCATCATCTATATGCAGTGCGGCCCGATTCGATTCAAGATCAGTGCCCGCTCAATGACGGCAGCTACGCCGTTCGAGCATGAAGTGGTTCCACGGTTGACCGACTTTTCCTTGCCGCCTGAGCAAACTGATATGACGATTCAGGAAGTGTACGCCACAATCGTAGATGATCGCTTCCGCAATGAATTGATCCTTACCGATCTCATCCAGGCAACCACAGAAGGGCGCTCACCGTTGCTGCTTACCGGCAGAACAGAGCACTTGGAATACTTCGAAATGGAGCTTGCTGGCAAGGTGAACCACGTGTTTACGCTGAAGGGTGGCATGGGCAAGAAACAACGACGATCGGCAGCAGAGGCAATTGCGGCTGTGCCCGAGTGCGAGCCGAGAGTCATTCTGGCGACCGGCAGCTACATAGGCGAAGGGTTCGACGACGCTCGCTTGGATACGCTCTTTCTGGCGATGCCCATTTCCTGGAAGGGAACGCTACAGCAATACGTAGGGCGTCTCCACCGACTTCATGATGCGAAGCGCGTTGTACGAGTCTACGATTACGTGGATTCCAACGTTCCGATGCTGGCGCGAATGTACGCGCGTCGCCTAAAAGGGTACAACCTGATCGGCTATACGATCCGGGACGCCAGCAACGAAACGTCGTTCTTTCAGAATGTTGAAAATCGATCTTCCAAAGAGCCTTTGATCAACGGAGAAACATGACAAAACGGAACAGTCGCCCGGTGGTTCTGCATCCCCGGAGCCTGAAAGGAGAACCTAGGACAAATCTCCCTTCGCTGGGCAAGGCGAGGCTTAAGGAACTGATCGAACAAGCGATCGTGGACGCTTACGGCGAAGAAGAACAAGCAGGCGGGTTTTTCACCATGATTGAGGAACACCTAGCGTTGCCGTTCCCTGTGAAGGTCCTCGGCGTCGATGCTCACGTGGAGAAGGTCGACATGACGCTAGATGGCCAAATTGTTGCCATTTGCCGTCGAGGCAAAACGCGCCAGAAGATCCCAATCCTGGACCTGCCTTTGCGAACGCCGGCACCGGCAGGCGTGGAATGGATTGTCGCTTATCGCCACTGGCGCCGAGGATCCTGGTGAGCGAATACCAGTATTACGATTTCCGCGCAATCGACCGTCCGCTGACGAAAAAAGAGATGGCCGCACTACGTTCCATCTCGACGCGGGCCGCAATCACCACAACGAGCTTCACGAACCACTACGAATGGGGAGACCTGAAAGCCAATCCAAGCAAGCTACTGGAGAAATATTTTGACGCTTTTGTCTACTTCGCGAACTGGGGGACGCATGAGTTCTATATTCGCCTCCCACAGGAATCGGTTGACTACAAGTTGCTCAAGGCCATGATCCCAGGCCAGACCGTGCGTGTGCGAAGAACCACGAGATTCGTGATCGTTGAATTTGGATGTGAGTTGGAGTGGGATGGCGAGGACGACGGGACCGGATGGATGGCCTCCCTCATGCCTCTGCGCTCAGACCTGCTTCGCGGCGACCTCAGATGCCTGTATCTCGGCTGGCTTCGCAGTGCGCAGGATGGAGGACTTGATGAAGATGAAATGGAGCCGCCCGTGCCTGCAGGCTTGCAAGAATTGTCCGGTTCCCTCGATGCTCTGATCGAATTCCTCGAAATCAACGAGGATCTCGTCGAGGTTGCAGCGCAGGCTTCAAAACCACTCGCTGCTGGGCCGAGCCGCAAAGAGCTGTCCGCATGGATTCGAGGCCTGCCTGAAAAGAACAAGAACGCGTTACTCATTACTGCGGGAGTGGAGTCGAGTGAACTCTGGCGAAGCAATCTCATGCGGCGTTTTCAGCGTCAAAACTCTCAACACTCTTCGCAGACGGTTGCAACGGCCCGGCGCAGTGCAGGCGATATCCTGGCCGTGGCCCACGCGCGAGCGAAAGAAAAAATCCAGCAGATGAACGAACGGCGCGCGGTAGAAGAGGCAAGACGAAAGTCCGAGGACGAGGCAAACCGAGCTCGCTATCTCGATCAACTAGGGCGACGCGAACCGGAAATCTGGGAGCAGGTCGCCGTACATATCCTGAAGCGGCAGCCCAACGACTATGCGAGGGCGGTTAGCTTGCTGACCGACTTGCATGATCTCGCAGTCCGCCGGGGCAAGAGGACCAAATTTCAGATGGAACTTGAGAAGATCCGGCAGACACACGCGGCCAAGGAGAGCTTCTTGCGTCGACTTGCCAAGGCAAACTTGTAGATAGGCTGATCGCGACTACCAGCAAACAATCGTCTCGGACCGCCCATTGTGACGCCGGTGTGACGCAAAACCTGCCCACACTGCCAAAGTTGACATCATTGACACTTCACGGCGAGTGATTTCAAATAAGTTGTCTGTTTGCAATGCAGTCCGGCGAATTCGGCTTACAGGTCCGGCTGCCACAATCTACTTCACGCGAGAGTGCTGCTAGTTCCCGTCATTCAGCTCAGAAACATAACACGGGTATTCGCGCTGTGCGGCCGAAGTCACGGACGGATCCAGTTCGAAGACCTGTACGGGGTGCATCGCGTCCGTCGTGGCGATCAGCCGTCCGTGTGGCGCGTAGGCGTAGCCACCCCCCCCAAACTCCGTACCACCTTTCGCGGTGCCGACACGGTTCGAACTAACGACGTAAGCTCCGGAAACGAGAGACGCCATCGCGCCAGCGATCTTCCAGGAGTCAAGATCAAGGCCTGACGCGCGAGGAATAACAATGAGCGCAGCCTTGTGTCTTCCGTAGGCTCGTGCCCGTTCGTTGAACATGGCATCGGTGCACAAAAGCAAACCGACCTGGATTCCCATCACTTCAGCGACATGAAACCCCGAATCATCGCCCGCATACCACTCGCTTTCAAACCATCCAGGCTCGTTCGGGAAGTACTGTTTTCTGTGCAATGGACGGACGGATCGATTCTCCAGGGCGAATGCCTCGTTCACAAGCCGCTTTCCGGTCCGGACCGGACGCGACGAGATGATTGCGGGAACACTAAGATCGATCAGCCCTTCCAGTCCTCTTTCATGGGCTTCGATGCTAAGGCGCGCATCTTCTTCGGAGAAAACCGCACTCTCTGCGATCCAGGGACCGAATGGCAATTCGTTGGTAATCAGAATGTCAGGACGCGCTGATGAGATAGAACGTTTCAACTCAGGCCAATTCGGATGATCGGTAGAGAGGCCTTCGGGCCATTCCACGAAACCTATGCGCAGAGTCTTCACCATATTCCAACCCGATCTTCGGGTTTCAGATACAACTTGTTGTCCGGTTCGACGTCATAAGCTTTGTACCACGCCTCAACATTGCGCACGGTGTCACTGCGATATTCCCCCGGCGAATGCGTGTCGTTCTTTACTTGCCGGCGAAGAGCGGCTTCATCCTGCGCTCGCCGCCATCTCTGCGCGAAAGCCAGAAAGAACCGCTGTTCACCGGTGAGTCCATTGATGACAACATCGGCTTTTCCCTTCAGCGATAGCAGATATGCGTCGTGCGCGATTGACAGGCCCGTGAGGTCCGCGATGTTTTCTGTGAGGACTTGCTCGCCATTTACACAGAGTCCGGAAAGCGGGCAGTAGCCGTTGAACTGCGTCACCAGCTTCGCCGCCGCACTGTGGTAGTTGGCAATATCCTCGGGCATCCACCACTTTCCCAGACGGCCTTGCGCATCGTAGATATTGCCGAGTTCGTCGAAGCTGTGACTGATTTCGTGCGCCATACCCGCCCCGGCTGACCCGTAATTTGAAGCCGTATCACCTTCGGGATCGAAGTAAGGCGGCTGCAGAATACCCGCTGAGAAGGTCTCCGTATTTGGGGAAAACAGGATCAAGGCGCCGACGATCTGCGGATCGATTCTCCACTCGTTCGGATCAGCTCGCTGTTTGAGCTTAGCCAGGTTGCGCGAACGGTTGAAGGCCTCGGCCCGTCGGATGTTCCCGAAAGCATCTCCGCGCACGATCACAAGGCTCGAATAGTCAATCCAAGTGTCCGGATAGCCAACGCCGACGTGAAGGGCCTCAAGTTTGGCCAATGCTTTTTCCTTGGTTTGCTGTGACATCCACTTGAGGTTCGGAATGCGGGCACGATAGGCGGCGATTAGGTCCGCCACCATAGCTTGCGCCTTCGCTTTGGCCGCAGGTGGGAAAAATCGTTCGGTATAGAGTTGTCCGACTGCCTGCCCCAAGGCAGCGTTGGTCGCTGCGATCGCGTCCTGACTGCGTTCTGGCATCTGCGATGTGCCGGAAAGGATCGTGCCAAAGAAAGCGCAGTGCTCAGCGGCAACTGCCCTGGGCAGCACCATGGCATAGTGTTCGATCAGGTGATATCTGAGATAGTCTTTCCACAAATTGATGTCTTCGCTCCCGACCAAAGCAGAAGCGCCGGTCACTGCCGTGGCCTGCCAAACCACGAATTCGCGCTGGTCAGCGACGCCGGCCGCTTTGAAATAGGCGTCCCAATCCATTCCGGGCGCCTTGACGGCAAAGTCAGCGCGCCGCCACGGATTGTTTTGCTTGAAGACATCAGCGGCGTCCGCGTCGGGAGCGTGAGACTGCGCTATCCGGATTTCAAGAGCCAAAATGCGCTCTGCCCTTGACTCCGCATCGGCGATATCCGCCAGCTTCAACATAGCGCCGATGTGCGACGCATACTTGGCGCGCAAGGCGGACATTTTTGGATCGAGATAGGCCTCGCGATCCGGCATGCCGAGGCCTCCTTGCCATAAATGAAAAACGTAATGGTCCGATTCGGTAAAACTCTGATTCACCCAAACACCGAAAACGTGGTCGGCATTGGTCGTCAATCCGTCGACCTCACTATTCAAAGTGGCGCCGAGATACGCTGACAGCGACGATTTGTTAGCGATCGCCGAGATCGCCGACATCTCGTCAGCCAATGGCGCCATTCCCCTGGTCTCGATACTGCTTTCGTCCATGAAACTGGCGTAGTAATCGCCCACCTTCTGTGGCACACTCCCCTTGGGCGGCCGGGCTGCTCCTGCCCCTTGAATGAGGTCGCGAACTCGCTCGCTGGTTATTGCCGTCAATGTTGCGCGCGTATCGTAGCTTGGTTGCCCCGCAGGGATGATAGCCGTTTTGAGCCAGGCACCATTTGCATATCGATAGAAGTCGTCACCCGGTTTGATGGAGTGATCTACATCCCGTGTGGTGTCCGCGGCATTTATAGGTTGGGCAATATACGCCGTGCTCGTTGCAATCGCAAAACCAATGAGTGCAATTGGTGCCGTAATGCGAACAGTCATGAAGAACCCCTCGAAATCCGAACTGCAGGGCGATTTTCGCATCTCCGCCTGATTCAAACTGGCCGTTCTCGGACCTGACTAAGTTGTCGATTCCCGTCGAAGTGATGAATGAAGTCAGGTTGGATTGAGCGTCGAATCAAAACCCACGAATTGGTGTTGGATGATTCCTTCTACTCGTAGCGCAGCGCTTCAATCGGGTTAAGGCGCGACGCCCGGATCGCGGGGATCATCCCGCTGACCAAGCCGACCAGCGCGAGGATGACTGTTGCGACCATTACGCTGCTAGGTGAAATGATGAGTCGAATATCGCCAACCTCGCCGTGCTGGGCGAGAGCGCTGTAGAAGGTGAGATTTCCCACCGAGAACGAAACCACGTAGGCGAGCAGAATTCCGAGCAAGCCGCCGACAAACGTTATGGCCAGCGCCTCTGCGAGAAATTGAATCAGGACATCAAAGCGACGGGCACCGAGCGCTTTCTCGACGCCAATCTCGCGCGTGCGTTGAGTTACGCTCACGAGCATGATGTTCATCAGACCCACGCCTCCAATTCCGAGCGTGAGCGCACCGATGAAGGCAAGTAGGACCTGCAATGCCATACTGATGATTCCGAATTGCGAGAGCTGCTCCATCAGGATGAAAACTCTAAGGGCGCGCTCGTCATCGGGCCGAAAATTGTGCTGCGCAGCCAGCGTGTTGCGAAGGGACTTCTGAACCGAATGGTAGTCCGAGCCAAGGAAATCCAGCCAGATCATGTCGACGTATCGCGTGTCGCGGAAGTCGCTTAAGGTGGGGAAAGGAATATAAACCACTCGATTGATGCTGTTCTGAGAGCCGCCCTCTTGAGGTCTGGGCTTCAGCACGCCGATCACTTCGTAGGGCACGCCATTGATGCGAATCTTCTCTCCCAACGGGAAACGGCCCGAAAATAGTTTTTCCTTTGATTCGGAAGCTAGCACGCATACCCGGGCTCGAAGCTGCAAATCGTCGGCGCTGTAGAAACGGCCAGCATCGATCTGCAGATTCTGAATCCCCTGCAACACCGGGTAGCCGCCACTCACATTCCATTTGAAAGAGCGTCCCTCATAGCTGATAGGAGCTTCGTAGTACGACTCAGGGGTGATCCTGACGACCTGCGGCACGTTCGCCACGACACGTTCAATGTCGTCAACAGTCAGACGAACATTAGAGCCAGCTTTGTTTCCGCCAGCCTGCATCGACGTCCGCCCGCCGACAATGCCCACGGACTGCATGCTCGCATAGGCTTTGAAGATGCTCACGATAGCGGTGGAAAATCCCGTGCCATAGGCCAGCAACAGCACGACGGTGGCAATGCCCCACGCCATGCCCAACACGGTGATCGCACTGCGCCGGCGGTTTTGTCGGATTGCGCCGTAAGCTTCAGAAAACACATCCTTCGTGAGAATCATCAGCTACTCCTGGCGAAGTGCTTCCACCGGCGTGAGCACCGCTGCACGTTGTGCGGGATACAAACCAGCGATGATGCCGGCTGTGGCAAGACTTCCAATGGCAAGCGCCGCCGTCGCCGGATAGATGTGGGGGAGTTCAAATCCATCAATTGGGGGCAGGAGCCCGAAAAGACGGGTTGCAGCGTATGCCGCCGCGACCCCAAGGCCACCGCTGATGGCCGTGAGCATCAGTCCTTCCAGGAAGAACTGGAAAAGAATGCTGCCCCGCGTCGCGCCCAACGCCTTGCGCAGGCCGATCTCGCGCGTGCGTTCCGCTACCGAGACCAACATGATATTCACGACTCCCATGGCGCCCAGAGCGAGTGTCACTAAGCCCACCGCTCCCAGGAACGCATCCATAGCGTCGGAAATCTTTCCAATCATCTCGGCGCTCTCAATGGTGTCCCATTCCTCAAAGGCATCGGGAGTCGCAGGGTCGAAGTTATGATTCCTTGCCACAATCGCGTGAACCGCTTTCTTCGCCTGGTAGTGCTGTTCCCGAGTGATCGGTTGATACGCGACGTACTTTACGGCTTTCGCATTGCCGGCCCCGGACAACGGGAAGTAATTGCCCATAGTGGTATAAGGCATGATCAGCCGCATGTTCTGGTCGTTGTTCTGTCCATGCCCGATCTTCTTAATTGTTCCGATCACCTGAAAGGGGACGCCATTGATCAATAACCTGCTACCGACTACCGGACGGCCGGGAAACAGCAGGCGCACGAATTCGCTGCCGATCACACACACATTGTTGCGCTGTTGCTCGTCAGTCCAACTCAGCCAGCGCCCCTGATCGATCGGCTGATAACGAATGTCATAGAACTGCGGCTCTGAACCGTCTACGTACCCGTTGCTGCTGCCATACTCGCTCACCAGCCGCAGATCTCCGCGGTAAATCACAGGCGTGGCATTTCGAACGTATGGCGAGTTGCGGATGTCGAGGTAATCCTGATAGTCGAGGTGATACTGCCGGGAGGAAAGTTGACTGTCCCCCAGAGAGGCCACATGTCCGTTGTAGATCTGCATGTAGTCTTCGCCGAAGTTCGCCAGGCTCTTCTCGGTTCCCGCACGAAATCCCTCACCGAGTCCGACGAGAAGCAGCAGCGATCCGACGCCCCACGCAATTCCAAACATCGTCAGGAAGGAGCGCAACTTATGCGCCCACATTGCGGAAAGGACCTGGGCAAAACTGTCGATGAATCGCCGCATAAATAAATGTACGAATGTTGGACGAACCAAGTTCCTATTCGAGAGAGTAATTCATATGCCTGGACGAAAAACGTGACCAGACTCACAACGATGCTGCGCGCGGAGGTAGAGGAAGCACACTAACAAAGGCTAACTTAGGCTGGCACAAGCGGAAATCGACAAAATGTTGAACGTCTCGGGAAGCAGTTCTATTTTGGGAATGAGAGAGTACTGACAACATTGTCCGCGCTCGACAATGGCGCAACCTGGCTAGAACAACCAAAACAGCGCGCAACACCTAGAGGCTTAGCCTGCGGACTTTGGGCAGAGACAAAATGAATTCAGCAAGATACGCGGCATAGAGTCCCGTCACGATACCCGTAAAGACATCCATCGTGTAGTGAGCTCTGAGTATCAGCACGGTCGCGACTTCGAAGATCGCAATCAACACGCCAATCGCGATAAGCCAGCGTTTGCCGAATCGTGTGATTTCCGTCACACCCAGAACTGCAATCGCGGTGTGACCAGAAAAGAAATAATCGTTGCTCACGCCATAAGTCACAAGCAGTGAGGGAAAGCCAGGATAGTGCCAGATCGCATTTGGCGGTGCCGGAAGAGCAACCAGCCATTGAACGACCTGGCGGAGGCCGAGCACGATCACCAGTCCGAGAAACGGCCGCAAGGCCCCTCCGAATATCCATCGAGCCAGCAGGAACACTCCCAGCAAGTCGATGATGGACGAACTCACGATGAGCAGGACGTTCGCCGCGAAAGGATGCAGATGGAGGTATAAGTTGGCGGACGCTGTGGCGTTATGGATTCGATCGCCAATCGCCAGATCTGGAATACCTTTTGCGCCAATCAGTTTCTGGCTCCAAAACCACACGACCAGAGCGCCACCTGTGAGCGCAATTCGGGCGATGAAGCGCGCGTTGATCCATCCGGAACGCACGCTGAGGGCCGCTGCTTCTTCTTTGAGTACGCTCTGTGTCATAGTTAAGCCTGTACCGCAGTTCCCATGGCGATTTCGCGAAGTTTTCGCAGGTCGAGCTTGCCAGTACCGAGATAAGGCAACGACGGAACACGAATGAACTGATCCGCTCGCGGTTTCCAGAGAGCAGGCAGATCGGATTTGCTCAGTTGCGCAAGGCATTCTTCCAGCTTGTCTTCGGGAACAGTGTGAAGCACCATCAAGCGTTCTCCTTTCCTTTCATCGGGGACCGCAGTCACCGCAAATAACTGCTCGGCAGCGCCGGCGATTTCGTGCAGCTTGTCTTCCACCTTGATGTGAGGAACCATCTCTCCGCCGATCTTGCTGAACCGGCTCATGCGATCGGTGATGCGCACGAATCCGTCTTCGTCCATCGCGGCAATGTCGCCGGTGTTATACCAGCCATCGCGCAGCACTTCGGCAGTTTTCTCAGGACGATTCAGATAGCCCTGCATGACGTTAGGCCCACGAACCAGCAGCAGCCCCGTATCACCTTGTGGCAAGGGCTCCATCGTCTCTGGATTCACAATCCGCACGCTAATGCCAGGCAAGGGGTGACCAATACTCGATCGCTTCGCTCCAACCTGCCTGAACTGCGCCGCGCGGAAATCACGCGTGTTGACAGTGACCGCAGGCGAGCACTCCGTGCACCCATAACCCTCGAGCGGACGAATCCCGAACTGATCTTCGAATGCGACCGAAACCCGTTCCGGTAACTTTTCCGCGCCCGCCATCACATATTGCAAGCTTCCAAAATCTTCTGGAGTGCAGCGCCGCATATACGACTGCAGGAACGTGGGAGTGGCGAGCAAGAATGTCACTGCGTACTGGCTGACCAGTGCGCCAATGGCGCGAGCCTCCAGCGGATTCGGATGGTACACAACGCCCATTCCGATCGTAGTCGGCAAACAAAGCGTGCCAGTGAATCCGAACGAATGAAAGAACGGCAGGATGCCAAGGATTTTATCGTTGTTGCCCAACATGAAGACCTGGTTCAACTGGTCCACATTCGACGCAACGTTGTAGTGAGTGAGGATGACACCCTTCGGGTCGCCGGTGCTGCCACTCGAAAAGATGATCGTTGCCGTGTCATCAAGAGTCGGCTTGTTCACTGCGCCGACGGATTTCTCGATAAGTCGTACTGGCAAGAACCAGGAAATCAGCGCAGCAGCGACTCGCTCACCGACCCCGGGTTTGTCCGCCAGATCCTCCAGCATGACGACCTGCCCGGGCGGTTGTACGTGAACTCTCTCCAGAAACGCTTTCGACGTGATGACCGTCTGCAACTCGCACTGCTTCGCGCATGACGCCAGAACTTCGTTCGAAGCCGTGTAATTCAAGTTAACCGGGACTTTTCCCATCAGAAGAGCCGCCAGATTCACCAGCGCTCCAGAAACCGATGGCGGAATCAAAATGCCGACCATCTTCTGATCTCGCCACACCGAACGCAGACGCCGCGCCAAAAATACCGTGCGGGTAAGCGCTCCGCCAAAGCTGAGCTTCGGCGTCCGGCCGTCTGCCATCGCAAAGCGAAATGGATGCCGGCGCGCCGTCTGCACAAACGACCGATGCAGAGGTCTCATATACCGCTTGCGGAACTGGTAGGCCTCAGCGCCGAGTTCCTGCACCTCCTGCCGCACTGCCTGCGCGGTGGTGGTTGAAGGCATCGGCTTTCCGAAAGTCACACTGACTGGATACGGAATCTTGCTCGGCAGCTTCCAAAGGAATCTTCCGCGTTCAAAACTGAAAATAGACCCCCACACTCCACCCAGGTTCACGGGAATGATCGGAACATCCACACCCTTGACGATCCGCTCCATCCCACGACGGAACGGCAGCATTTGGCCGATGCGCGTCATTTGGCCTTCGGGAAAAATGCAGACGACTTCTCCGTCTTTCAGGGCCTGCGTCGCCGTGCGCAGTGACGTGATCATTTCGCGCGGCCGCAGCTGCGACGAGATCGGAATCACCCGCATGATCTTCGCAAACGGCTTCACCAGCCAATGATCGTAGGAACCTTTGAACATCAGGAAGCGAATCGGCCGGTCGATCGAGGCAATCAGCAACACAGCATCGACCATCGAAACGTGATTCGGAACAATCAGCGCCCCACCCTTCGATGGAATATTCTCTCGTCCCTTCAGATGAATGCGATACAAGGTGTGAGTAGCAATCCAGAGCAACAACCGAAGCAGCGCGTCCGGCAATAGATACAACACATAAATAGTCGCCGCAACCGTCACCAGCGAAACCGACAAGAAGATAGCCGACGGACTGAAATGTCCGAAGTGCTGAAATACGTAGTAAACGCCAGCCGCACCACCGATGCCGACAAAGGAAAGCAGGTTCGCGGCAGCAATGACTCCACCCTTATCTTTTTCATCTGGCCGGTGCTGGATCAGAGCGTTGATCGGCACAGCGAAGAATCCCGCCGAGAAGCCGAGAGCGGACAGCAGTACCAACACATGCGTGAATGAGAGATTCCCGGCCGAGAGCATGATCCCCAACACCGTCATGCCGACGGAGCCAAGCGGAATCAGTCCGTATTCCACCTTCCCACTCGAAAGATAGCCGGCCGCGAGACTACCGAACCCGATGCCAATCGCCACCGCGGCCTGCAATATTCCTGTGCCGGTGGAATTGCTATGCAGCACATCTTCGCCATAGAAGACAATGTTGGCCGAAAGCAGCGCGCCAAGGAACCAGAAGTAGGTGTTTCCTAAAACGGCGAGCCAAAGCACGCGATCCTTGCGGATCACGCGCACCTGCACCCAAAGATCGCCCAGCGGATTCGCGCGATATTTCTTCGTCGGATCAGCCGCCGCAACTTTCGTGATTCCCAGGCTGCACGCCAGCCCAAACAGCGACAGGCAGAGAAAAACAACTCCCGACCAGATTTGATGACCTTTGAATACATCGGCCAGGTACCCGCCACCAACAACTCCCACGATCGCCGCGAGAAATGTCCCCAACTCGATGACGCCGTTGCCCCATGAGAGTTTCGGTTCCGGAAGCAGCTCCGGTAACAGTCCATATTTCGACGGCCCGAAAAACGCTGCCTGCGTGCTGATCAAAAAGATAGCGGCCATTTCCACCGGTACACTCTGCAAGGCCAGCCCAAGACCCGCGAGCATCATCACGGCAATCTCAAAGAATTTCGTTCCGATTGTGACGCTGCGTTTGCTGTAGCGGTCGGCGAGGAAACCTCCGGTCATCGAGAAAAGAATGAATGGAATTGAGAACAGCGCACCCGCGACCAGAACGAGGCGGTCACGATCCGCTTTGGCCAGACCGGTGCCGAGAATAATAAAGACCACGAGATTCTTGTATGCGTTGTCGTTGAACGCTCCCTGGAACTGGGTAACCACCAGCGACCAGAACCCGCGCTGCCATGACGCCGAGACGGCCGGTTTGCGTGGAGGCTCAGAAGCGGAGGTAGTGCTCTGCTCAGGTTCGGCGACACAAGTAGCTTCACTCATAAATATCTTCGATAAGTGTCTGATAACTCAGAGGTTCCCGACATCTTGTCATATCCTCAGCCGGGTTCCAATCACAATGCACAGAACGCCCGTTACTTCCGAGTTTGCAGGCAAGAATAAAGCGCAAGGCGCAGGTCGTCCGGCGTTCTAGTATTTAGGCTTGCAGAACTACATATAAAGCGAGGAACCCCTTGGAGCTTCTCGCAGTATTGCTAGCCCTGTTGGTCTTAGCCGCTCCCGTCCTGGCCATTTCGGCGGTCGTGCGACAGCGAAGACTCCGCCTCCGCATCGAGGAGGTGGCTCACCAGACCTCGCAGCAGAACGACGCGCTGCACCGCGAACTTCTGGAACTGCGGCGGCAGGTCGCCACTCTCACCAAGCCGGCATCGGAGACAGTTCACGAACCTGCCTCGCGAGCTCCCGCACAGGCGGCTCCGCCGAAACCCCAGACCGTCATCGTCGAGAAGCCTGTCGTTGCGGAAAAACCTGTCGTTGTCGAAAAACCAGTTGTCGATAAGATCGCGGAAGCGCCCATCAAGCCGCCGGCGCAACCTGCTGTTGCGACCGCGCCCCCTCTGCCGCAGAAGAAAGAGATTATTTTTTGTCCCTGGTGCGGCACGGTTCATGATGGAGGAGTCGCCAATTGTCCACCTGCGAAACAAGCAGGGCCGTCGGCTGAGAAGGCGCGACCGGAGACTCCACCTGCGCCACACACTCCGACGCGAGTTGAAGTACCGCTGCGTACATCCATTCCCTTGGAATCGAAAGCGCCCGCTCCGGAAAAGACTGTGGAGAAACCGGTCACAGTCACTCCCAGCGCGGCGTTAACCGAATCAAAGCCTCACGCACCGGCAGATCCGAGTACTTCTCCGAGAGTTGGGCCTTTACCGCCCAAGGCGGTGCATACACCGCCGCCCGCTGCGAGTGTACCTCCACCAACAGCCCACGCCGCACAGCCAAATCAGTATTCCGTTCTGCGCGCTTCGCCGCAAAGGCCCAATGCCCAGCAGCGGATGAAGTCGATCTTCGCGCTCGAAGAGACACTGGGCACAAACTGGCTCAACAAAATAGGTATCACTCTTGTCGTTCTCGGGATTGCCCTATTCGGTGTCTGGAAGCTGGGGCAAATGGGACCAGCCGGAAAGGTCGGACTCTCGCTCCTGGTGTCGTCTGCACTGCTTGCTGGTGGAGTGTTCTTCGAGAAACGCGATCGCTATCGCGTTCTCGGTTACACCCTGATCGGGGGCGGATGGGCTCTCCTCTTCTTCACCATCTACGCGCTCAATCACGTGCAAGCCATGCGTGTTCTCGACTCCGAACCCACAGATCTGGTCTTGATGTTGGGAACGGCTTTGGCGATGGTCGTGCACACGCTGCGCTACCGTTCTCAGCTGGTAACGGGCCTCGCGTTCCTGCTGGCGTATACAACTGTCTCGCTGAGTCATGACACCGTCTACAGTCTCGCGGCCGGAGTCATCCTCGCCGCTGGGCTGGTCGCGATCGTTCTCAAGTTCGAATGGTACGAATTCGAAGTCTTCGGCATCGTGGCCGCATATTTCGACCACCTCTACTGGCTCTATCGATTATTGGGGCCGCAGGGCGCGAATGGACAAGCGTTTCCCGAATATCACGCCAGCACAGCTCTCCTCCTCTTCTACTGGGTGATATTCCGCGTCTCGTACGTGGTGCGAAAGATCAAGTCTCCAACAGCAGAACATGTGTCGACCGCCGCCGCGTTGCTCAACACAGTACTTCTGCTCATCACGATGAAGTTCCAATCTGTACAGCCAGAGTTTGCTTATATCGCCCTGCTCACAATTGGCGCGGTGGAATTCATCTGCGGACAAACACCACTCATCCGACGCAGACGGGAAGCGTTCGTCATCCTTACGGTTCTCGGCTCCGCCCTGATGATTGTCGCTGTTCCCTCGCACTATTCCGGAAACAATGTCGCAATCCTATGGCTGATCGGCGCCGAAGTTCTCCTGATCGCTGGCGTTGTCGTTGCCGAAATTGTTTTTCGACGCATTGCCCTGCTAACTGGGTATCTCGTAGCTTTCCATCTGATCCGTGTTGACTTCGCGGAACTGATATCGATCCGCCGGCTGAACGAAGAAATGGTTCTTTCCGCCGGTGTGATCTTCGCCCTGTGCGCGCTGATCTTCTACATCAACTCTCTTTATGTCGGCCATCGCTGGAAATCGTTCTTCGCCAACAGCCCCGACTCAGAACTCCTCACCGGCCATTCCTACGTAGGAGCATTCGCCGCGGCTTCGTCCGTCTGGGCGCTCTGCTCGCGGGACTGGACCGCTCTAGCATTCGCCGCAGTCATGCTCGCGCTCGCGGGACTGGGTAAGAAACTGAAGTCTTTCCACCTACAGGTACAGTACATCGCCATCGGACTGCTCACACTGACACGAGTCGTCATGGTGAACCTGCACAGTGACACTCCCAGCAACACCCATCTTCCCATCCGGCTCTTCACCCTGCCCGCCATCGCGGCCGGATTCTACGCCGCCGCCAAGTGGGCGCAACTTTCCGACGATTCCAATCAGCGATCCTTGCGCGGGTTTCTGTCCCTTGTAGGTACGGCGTTACTCACCGCGCTCATTTATTACGAAGTCCCGGAGCTCTGGCAGCCAACCGCAGCCATCGTGTTCGCGGTCGCCCTGGTCGAAATCGGGCAATGGGTGAAGTATCACGCCCTCGCGTGGCACGCTCACGTTTTGACCGCCCTCGCCCTGCTGGAGGCTGTTACGGATAACCTGTTTCCACAGCGTTGGCACGGTATCCCAGAGCATGCCTTCAATGCGTTAGCCGTCTCTGCCGGAGCGTATTGGATCGCGAAGCGAATCGCCGTTCCCAAATCTGCTCACGTCAACGCAGCACGCATCGCCTACAGCTGGGCTGGCACTGGCCTGATGGTTTGGTTCTTGAACGAAGCGGTGCCCTTGCCCTGGATCGCCGTCTCCTGGACAGCCTTCGCCATCGCCCTCGCCCTGAGCATGCGCCGCATCGGCTCCCGCCAACTCGCCTGGCAGGCGAATGTAGTCGCCGCATGCACCGTCATCCGCGCGCTCGACACAAACTTCACGCTTGCGCAAACAGTCTGGCCGGGCGTTTCGCTACGACTGGTCACGATTGCAATCGTGGCGGCTGGTCTCTATTTTCTTTCACGCGCCGCCGTAATTTCCGATTCGCCCGCAAAGGCCCCGATCACTTATCTGAATACATTCGCCGCGACTGGGCTGCTGGCCTACCTCGCCTGGTTCGAAGCTCCGGGCGCGTGGCTCGCAGCCGTGTGGGCGATATTCGCTCTCGTGCTCGCCCTGATCGATCGCCGATTCGAACTGGACGATCTCCGCTGGCAGACCCACGCTCTCGCCGCTCTCGCTATGTTGCGCAGTGTGAGCGTGAACCTCTACTACACCGACAACTGGCACGGGATCAGCCTTCGCCTCCTGTCCCTGGCCATTGTTGCGGTCGTGATGTACGCCCTGGCGCAAATCATTCGTCTGCCGCAACACTGGCGCGAGCGTGATTTCCACCATATCTACTCCTGGGCGGCCTCGGCCCTTGTCTCGTTGCTGATGTGGTATGAATTGCAACCGCTCTCGATCGCCATCGGATGGGGCGTCTTCGGACTGGTTCTTTTCGAATACGGCCTGCTGCGCAAGGTCAGGCAGTTCAGATTCCAGTCCTACGTCGCCCTCGCGGCCTCATTCGGCCGGATCTTCTTTGCCAATCTCGCAGCCGGACCTCCCGGCGAATTCTGGGGACCGCGGATGTACACGGTGTTGCCGCTCACGCTGATCTTCTTCTTTGTGTACGCACAACTGGAAACCGACACGACGGCTACCGACGACCGCCGCCTGCACTTCGATGATCTGCTGTGTTATCTCGGAACCTCCAGCATCGTCGCGGTGCTCTACTTCCAATTCCCCAACGACTGGATGGTCACTGCCTTTGCAATCACCGTCTTCGCACTTTTCAGCGCGGCTTTGTTCCTCGAGCGTCCGACCTTCTTGCATCAGGGGATTCTTTTGACGATCGGCGCGTGCGTCCGCGGCATCATGCACAATCTGTTCGGCGCAAGCTACTTCACCGACGGCGACTGGACCGGACGCTACTTCGTGCTCGGCTCGGCGGTAGCTGTTCTACTGGCAACTCTGCCGTTCGCCTTCCGCCTGCGCGATCGGCTAAAGCAACACTCTTCACGCATTCTCTGGCTCGGCGCCATCACCCGCCACCCTGAGCAATTCATGTTCTTTGCGCCCGTCATGCTACTCACGCTGATGCTCGCGCTCAAGATGCGCGCCGGAATGGTCACGGTCGCGTGGAGCATCGAAGGCGTGCTGATCATCCTTCTCGCTCTTGCGGTCGGCGAGCGCAGCTTCCGCTTGACTGGACTCATCCTGCTGCTAGGCTGTTTCGCAAAGATCATCTTCCATGACGTATGGGGCTTGGCTCGCCGCGATCAGTACCTGACGTTAATCATCTTGGGTGTAGCGCTGCTTCTGGTTAATTTTCTGTACATTCGCTACCGCGAAACCATTCGCCAGTTCCTATGAAGCGTCTCCTGATCTTCATTCCCGTGCTCCTCATCGGAGTGTCGGCGATCTACTTCTCCGAACGTCGCCACGACTCCACACCGGTGTCGGCGAATTCGATTGTGGAGGTTGCCGCGGATGCCCAGCGCGACCTGACCCGTTTGCCCATGCGTCTCACCCGCTTGTCGGATCAGGAAGAAATTGCTATCGGCAAGGAACTCGCGGAACGATATCCGATTAATAGTGAGAACCTGACAGCGGAAGGATCCGCGCTGGACGCCTACGTCGGCCGAGTCGGACGCGCACTGGCAGCACATGCCCACCGCCATCTTCCCTACTCTTTTCATCTTATTCCCAACCGTTCCATGATGAACGCCTTTTCCCTTCCCGGCGGCCCGGTCTATGTAGGTGAAGGCTTGCTCGATCAAATGACCAGCGAAGATGAACTTGCCGCTGTAATCGGCCACGAGATCGAGCACATCGATCACTATCATTGCGCCGAACGCGTACAGGTCGAAGCCCGCTTGCGTAACCTGAAACTCGACATAGTCGGCGTGCTGGTACAGATCCCGCTTAGCGTGTGGGAGGCGGGCTACAACAAAGATGAGGAATTAGAAGCCGACCGAGAAGGCATGCGCCTTGAGGTGCAGGAGGGCTACTCCCCCTACGGCGCAGTAACTCTCTTCGAGAAATTCGCCAAGCTGAACAAGGAATACATCATTCACGCACAGAGCCCCGAAGACGAACTTTCCCAACTCGCCATCCAAAGCCTGGAAGGCTACTTCCGCTCGCATCCACAAACCTCTGAGCGCCTCGCGCAAGCCAACGCCGTGATCGCACATGAAGGATGGGAAACCCGAAAGAGTCAGAAGCCCTTCCGCGTGGAGTACGAGGTCCACAACGGCCAGTTTGTAAAGTGATTTGCTCTCGTTCCAGCAGTGAGGGCAAGGACTGAATTTGTCACCACCGATGTACAGCTCCTGATTGACACTTCAGAACCCCTCACGCCGCTATGCTTGTGCCTCACTTCGTCATCTCGATCCAGGTCTCAGAAGACGAAAGGGGAATGACATACGAACCTCGTTCCGCCGCCAGCGACCCGGATAAGTGAAAAGTTCCGGCGCCGGCAGGATGCGCAGGCTGCTCAATCCGTATACGCGCTTTCTTTGTGAATCCGTCATTGGGCGCAAAAGCAATTCTTAGCGTGTTCGATTTCTCATTCCACACGAGACGGTCGAATTGTCCCGAGTCCAATGTCATCCACAGGCCCGCAGGTGCAAGATAAAATCTGGTGCGGGCTGCGTCTTTGGGCTCCACCGTGATCTCATCGCCGGCGACCGAGAGGTTTCCGCCCAGGCAGATCCATCCAAAATCCGGATGCTTCGCGACGTATGTCCCGACATTCCATGCATGGCCAAAGAAGTTCGGCCCATTATCCGCTGAGAGAGGATCGAAACTGAGCATGTCGGGGAACGAATGGAACGCGGGCGCGTCAAAACCCTTTTCGTCGATGTCGGTCAGTGCCCCCATGACTCCGCCATATCCCGCGAGGAGCAGATGGAAGTCCTCAGGATGCTCGCGGTATTCCGTCAACATAGGAATCGCGTTGATACCCGATCCATAGTGATGAAGTTGGCGCTCGATTCGGCTGTACTTCCCCGCGTAAAGGAAATCCCAATAACGTCGGGCGCTGCCGTTGTATCCCCAATGTGGAATCGTAGGCATGTATCCGATAATCGCGTTTACTGTGACTTCAGCTTTATCGGTATATCCGAAGTACTTGCTCCACGCGTAGACCTCCTCTTGACCGGTGGAGTCCCAAGGCATTTCACTGCCGAAAGGATACGCTTCCGATTTCCAATGGTCGGCTCGCGCCTTCATCGCAGCCTCGAGCTTCGTTGCCTCGTCGCTCTTTCCCTCAGTCTTGAGATCGCCCAGAATCGCGACGAAGATATCACCCTCCATCTGCCCGAACTGAGCCAGGTCCGGAGCGAACTGTGTCATCGCCAACGATGTTTGATAGGCATGATCGAGATACCAATCCCAGGGATGAAGCTTTACAAGGCCATCGTGATTGCGAGCGAGACGGTAGAGCACCCAGTACGCAGCCGCCACGTGCGGATAGTTAAACGATCGGTCGACCGCTTCTGAAGCCTGCTTGTTCCAACTCGTCCAACTCTTCCAATCGAGATCGGCGCGATAGTAATTCGTAGGGAATTGATCCGGTTGATAGTAGAAAAGACTCTTCCGCACTCCATACTTCTTTGGCCCTTCGTTGAATTGGATGCCTCCCCAAACTACCTTGTCCGCAAACTGCTCCAACTTGGCGACCTCGTCGGGATCCGGCTCGACATATTCCTTCATGGCTGCGGCCAGCCACGATCCTGCGCCGCCTTCATCGCTCAAGCCTGAAATCCACACCCGGCTGTCCTGAGTCACGATGTGATTGAGTTCCCGATCGTAGGTCATCACCGAAGGACCACGATGGAAAGGATCCTTCGGATCATCGAACCACTGCTCATGCATAAGAAAGCGTCCCATGTCAGCCACGGCTTCGGCTTGGGGCTTCATCACGAAATAATGGACTGACTGCACAAGTCCATCGGCATACGTAACGGTCGCTCGCGCCCGTCCCCACCGTTTGCCCGTAACGGAGTACTCGGTGAATGCATGATTTAGAGCTTCACCTTTCTTCTGGATATCGAGCGCGCCAGCGGGCTCTACTTCGATCGATTTCACCGGCTTCGAATATCGCAGAAACAGCTGCGCATGAATGTCGGCCGGGATGACGTAACCCGGAATTCCAACCGCTACCGGACGATGATTCTCTGCCAGTACCGACTCGATCTTCTGAATTGATGGCACCACCACGAATTGGAAGCCGATGGTCCAACTCTCTTTCGGCTTAAGGGTCTTCGATGTGGGAGGATTCCACTGCTGCGCCTTCTTCCATTCATTCTCGGAGAAGGCACGGGTCACCACCATCCAGTCGTAGAAGCCTTCAAATGTCATGCCGCGTGGAGTGAGATCCATGTAAATCTCGGGCTTCGGTTGCTGATGTTCTCTCCAGCGCGGACTCAAGATCGGCTTGTACGCTTCGAACGATGTCTTCCCTTCCGGAATCACCAGCAGCGCCGGCCCATGACCGTTGAGTCTGGTGACCTGTAGATAGCCAGCTTCCTGTCCGATGTAGGGATCGTAGAACGAGCAGATAGCATGCGCTTGCTCCAAGGTGCGCTCGTTCATGTCGTTATTGAAAACCATTGGGACGCCGAGGCCACCGATTTCAATTGCGCCATTCGTAACGTTCGAAATCGTGAAACGGAGGGTGAGCTTTCCGTTCACGATACTCCATGAGCGGACCACGTGCAGCGGAATGGAATCCGAAAATGCGCCGCTTAGATCGGCAGTAGCCAAAACAGTACGATCGTGAGGAACTTGCTTGACCGGTGCACGACGTAGAGCGGTGGAATAATCTTTCCATTCTCCTTCGCCCGATCGCAGCCGAATGTCGAGATCGCCGAGATGGTAATACCCGTCCTGAGATCGTTCTGTCAGCCGATCGCCCGGAGTGAAATCAAAGTTCGAATCCAATTTCGGATGAAGTGCAGCCACCGTTTGGGATGACCGGACCAGCGCCAACTGGAACTCCGGTGTATCGAGCGTCTCGAAGCCATCGGAAAGCATCGGTCCCGGTTTTGGAGGAGCCTTCTTTGGCTCCTGTGCACCTGCCGCAGAAAGGAATATGACTCCAGCACAACAAGTGATTATCCACGAACGCCATCCTAAGCGCGCTTTCTCAATCATTGCGTTTGGTCCTTGGCATGAAGTCGCACAATGTTCAACGAGTACGGGTCTAGCGAGAGTTTGGACGGATTAAGGACATTTATTTTTCGATACACGGGAGTAATCTTTGTCGGTTGTTCAAAAGAATTTTCGTCTTCTGCGTCATTGGAACTCAGAACTGTCAGTTCGCCTTGCGCCGCTAAGCGATCAGCACCGTCGAGTTGCATGTGGGCCTCAACTGGAGAGCGGGTCGTATTCAGAATCTTCACGATGACGTCTCCAGATTTCGTGTCTCGTCCCGCAATGGCGAGAACTGCTTCCGGCGAGGGCAATGTCACGTCCGAGAGGAGGGCCCCGTCAAGAAAGCAGCGCAGTCTGCGGCCCTCCATTTCAATTGCCACGTCATACCAACGATCCGCTTCGATTTTTGCGATGACGGGAGATCCAACAATTGAGTCATCGGTTTCAACCGCGTGCTGATAATTTCCCCACCCACCCAGATTCCATTGAACGCGTCGCCCTTCGGCCTTGCCGACCGTGATCGCAAATCCTTCCTTGCCATGCAACTTTCGTGCCTTAGCGTGAACCACCGTACGATCGCCACGTGCTAGCGGGAGCGAAGAGTCGTCGAGGTACGTCCAGCTGACCTCTTCTTCCCTCTCACGATATGCGCCCTGGTCTACTTCCCAGTGTCCACTTGGCGACTTCCACTTTCCGGCATCGTGGAAATCGGCGCGATAGATGACATTTCCATCTCGTTCCACGTATACATCTTTGAACTCTGCGGCTGTATCGTAGGTCGCAAAGCCGAGTTGAAACGTAATGGGACTTGGGGCTGAAGTGAAATCGACTTTCGTTGCCAGGTTATAAGTTGGGAGATTCTCCGCGAAGAGCTTGCTCACATAGTAGGTACCGCGCCCAAATGCCCGATCACTGTCGAAGTGAATCATGTTCACTTCCCAGTCGGGATGATTGACGTTCTCGAGCAGAGGCGCGTAACTGGCCATCTTCACAAGATCAGAATTCTTTTCGATGCTCATCATGTAGGCCGCATCGTTGAGCGCTGCCAAGAGATTGCCCGACCCCACTCCGCTGTTGGTGGCAAACTCCCCGATGTAAAGATCCCAATCTTTTCGCGGATAAGATGCGAAACTGTCGAAATGCTCGACTGGCCAATACAGCGGGCGATAGGCATGCTCATCCACCACATCGACATGACCCGCTGCCTGGATCGCGCGGTCGTCGATGCCCGAAATCCACGAACTCAACACAACCTTGATCTGCGGATACTTCGCCTTGATCGCCCTCTCAAACATAGCCACGCGATCGCCATAACGGGATCCTTGGTCCTCATTCCCCACTTCAATGTACTTGAGCGGAAACGGCGCAGGATGCCCGCTCGCGGCCCGCCGAGCGCCCCACCTCGACTCCGCTGGTCCGATCGCATATTCAATGGCATCGAGCGTGTCATCGATCAATGGCTGCAGTTGCGCATCTGGAATGAAAGTCCCGCTGCGGAAGGCGCAAGAGATTCCCGCGTTCACGACATAGAGGGCGTCGGCGCCGACGTCCTCGGCAAACTGCAGGAATTCGTGATAACCGATGCCGTCGGTACTCCAATATCCCCACGGGCTATAAGTACCAGGGCGCCCCTCAATCGGGCCGAGCGTGCGTTTCCACTGCGGACGATCTTCGATCGTGATGCCTTCCACAAAGCATCCACCCGGAAACCGGATAAAGCCGGGCTTCAGGTCCGCAATCGTCTGCGCCAGGTCAGAGCGCAGCCCGTTGGGCCGATTGCGAAAGGTTTTCGCGGGAAACAACGAAATAAAATCAATCCAGACCTGTCCCCTCGATGGGAACGACAGCACGAGCCGTGCCTTCGGATCGGTTGCGGCCGCATGAAGAACTGCATCATGTTTCTTCCATTCCGTGGACGCTTCTGTTGACACATTCGAGCGCGCAAGCACTCTTCCATTGACGCTTTCAAGAGTCGCAATAACGGAAGTGTGTGTTGCGCCGCCGCGAAGAAAGAATGAGAGCTTGTAGTCCTCTCCACTTCGGATCGCTATACCCCAGTAGCCGCTATTGATTAGAGCCACCCGGCCCGTGGATGTCAGGTCCCTCACAGTGATCTGAAGCGAGTGCGGAGTAGACGCATTTAACGGATGATCCTCTACAAGTTTGAAATCGGCGTCACTGCCAGCCGTGATTTCGGTGGTCCACCCGGGATATTCGCTCTCAACTTTCCACTCCATTTTCCAATCGCTGGCTTCGAGTTTTTTCCAGAAGTGCGGAGTTCGAGGTGGAACAATGAAATTCCCTTGCCGCCGGCACGCGGGGGGCAAGTTCGCATCTTCGAACCCACGGTTCCGCACGAGTTCTGCGTACAGCCCGCCATCGCCCGCGTGATTGATCTCTTCGAAAAAGATCCCGTAGAGATGCGGAGGAACAAGGGCTCCCTGCTGCTTTAGATCGACCGTGATGCTTGCGGAGTCTGCCGCAACCGCGCAACCGACGATGTTCGCCGACAGGAGCAAGGCAGCGCAGCAAGCTCGAAGCTTCATCGATCGTTGTCCTCAGAATGGACGTCGCAGGGTCGTGCGATCTGGCTAGGGTGCTTGATCTGCCCGAACGGTTCGAACTCCAAAGATTCCGCCGATCACATTTCCGTCGGTCGCCTGAAATCGAACCGTCACCTTGCTCTTGCCCGTCAGAAGTTCAGACGGGATGGCGTATCGAACATCGATGAACTGCTTCTCCCGGTCCGGACTGACGTGTTCTTCCAGGTGATCCCCGATCTTCTTGCCATCGACGAGGATATCGATCGTGCTTTTCCGCCACCTGTCGCCACCATAGGTCACCCACAGCGCGATCGGCCGAGAGGCTTCGACTGGCATTTCGAATGAGAACCATCCTTTACCAGCGCGGCCATGGCGGCCTCGCCAAAGCAGCGGCGGCGAGTCTTCCCCCTGTTCGTTGAAATCGCGCTCAGATTGCATCTCTCCGGGATGGGCGAATGCAATCGTCGCGGCTTGCAGCTTCTGTTGCTTTTCCTGCTCGGCCTTGTACTCCGCCGAGCGCTTGGTCCATTCTTCCGGCGTGAAAACATCCCAATACACCGCGTATTTCCGGCGAGGCAACTCGTACATGGGAGCAAACTCAATATCCTGGCTCAATCCCGCCCCGCTCGTCTTGAACCAGCCGGGCTTGCCGGATTCCGGCTTTAACCACTGCTGTACGGGCGTATTTGCGGCGACCACAAGGGCCGGAGCCGAGGGTGCAGGCATGTTCTCTTCATCGTCTTGACGAACTTCTGGCCCTAAATCTCCCGCCAGCACCAACGGTCCCCACATCAGCGCCATGCGGCTTGGATTGTCGGGCACAGGTTCTTCGCGTAATCGCTTCGGAAGATTCAGTTCGACGGTGTCTCCTTCGTGCCAGACACGATCGATTTTCACGTAGGAATCAGCCGCCGGAGTTTCTTTTAGCGCTTGTCCGTTAACTTTCACGGTGAAACCATCCCCTGCCCAATACGGCCTGCGCAACGCCAGCATGAATTTCTTGGGACTCTTCGTGCGGATCTTCGCCGAGGCAGATGCTCCAATCGGAAAGTCTGTCGACATTTCCACCTCGACGCCGGCAGAGTCCCATCGTGCGATCGATGAAGCGTACAGACCAACCCAGAATTCTTCGGATCCTTTGTAGTAGTAGATTCCTTCTCCATGCAGAGCGTGACTTTCCAAGCTGGTTCCGACGCAGCAGGTGAAATCGTCGAACATGCGCTGGTATTCGTGTTGTACTCCCCGCCCCACCGGCAGCATATAAGTAACCGAGTAATTGTTTGGATCCTGGGAAGCAAGAATGTGATTGAAGAGCGCGCGCTCGTGGAAATCGGCGTAGCGGATATCGGGCTCCACAGAAAAGAGAGTGCGCGTCATCTTCAGCATGTTGTAGACGTTGCAGGTCTCGGCCGTGCGCCCGTCGACCATTTCGCTTAGCCTGTCAGGCTCGCCGAAGTATTCGTTCTTTCCGTGTCCACCCGTGGCAAAACTGTAGTGGTAGACCACGCGATCCCAGAAATATTTTGCCGCTTCCTCGTCCGCGGCATTGCCCGTGTAGACGTAACGCATGAGAACACCATAGAGCTTTGGCACCTGCGTATTCCCGTGCGTATGCGAGATGACGTCTTTATCCTGCGATAAAGGATCGACGATGGCTTTCTGATGGAATTTGTCGGCGAGTTTGAGCCAGCGCTCGTCCGCCGTATCGGCGTACAACTCGGCGAGAACTTCGTTCATTCCGCCGAATTCCGTACCCAGCATCTGCTGGAGTTGATCCTCGCTCAGCCTGGAAAGAATCTTCTCCGCCCAACTCGCGAACTTGACTTCCACCTGGAGTGCTGTCTGATTGTCCGCATATCGGTAAGCGTCTCTCAATCCCGCGAAAAGCTTGTGCTGCACATACCACGGCGACCACATTCCATTCAGATCAAATCCGCCGGACTTGATTACGCCGTTGCTCAGATCGACGAAGCGCTGCTTTCCATCGACGCCTTCCCCATCTTCTAACGCTCCGATGTAGCCATCGCCCTGCGCGTCCTGGATTTCTTTCAACTGCTCGACGATGTAGTCGGCGCGCTCCTTGAATCGTTGATCGCCGGTCGCGGCCCACATCAGGCTTACCGCCGACAAGTAGTGCCCCGCGATGTGTCCCGTTAAATTTCGTTTCGGACCGTCCCATCCTCCGTAGCCTTCCGCCTTGGCTTTGAGTCCCGCGTGCTGACGAAGAAACGCCAGCATGCGGTCGGGCTGAAGCTCGAGCAGGTACTTGGCGTCCGCCTCCTGCGCCGTCTTGAGAGGACCGCCTGTCAGCCTCACGTGATTCAAAGGAAGCGCATTGAGCTTGACTGTTCTGCGCTCGGCCAATTGGGCAGGATTCGTGTTCTGTCCAAATGCTCGTAGACACACGGTCAGGCAGATCGTGGAAGATAAAAGAAGGACGCTAGTTCTCATACGAAATCCGGGAACGTATGACATTCCGGAATTCATCATTGCGACACCTCGCGTATGGCAATGCAACGTACCAGAAAACGTTTGCTCGTATAGACGCGTTCCTCCCTAAGCGGAACGCACAAGTCTTTTACTTGCGCACGCTGCCGTCGACCATTCTCCAGATGCCTAGCGGATTGGCCTCTTTGAGTTCGTCCGGAAGCGCGCTGTCGGGAAAGCCCTGATAACAGACCAGACGAGTAAACCGGAAAATTGCCTGACTCCCCACGGATGTGGAACGTCCATCGGAGGTCGACGGATACGGACCACCATGCACCATGGCGTGCGTCACTTCCACACCGGTAGGAAATCCGTTGAAGATCAAACGTCCGACCTTGGTTTCGAGTATCGCAATCAAGTCGGCGAACTCGCGCAGATCCTGTTCGGTGCCGTGAACGGTTGCTGTCAGGTGGCCCTCGAGGGTTCGTGCGATCTCCAAAATCTGGTCGCGATTCGAATGCCGCACCAGCAGCGTCGTTGGACCGAAGATTTCCGAATCGAGATCTGAACCGAGGAACGAGCTGGCATCAGTGTCAAAGACCGCGGGATTTGCGCAGAATCCGGTCGCGTCGGATTTCGCTTTTTCCGCCAATATCTTGACCGCGGGATCCGCCTTCCGCTTGGAGATCGCGGAGCCATACGACGAATGAATCGCTCCCGTCAAAAGGTGAAAATGAGAAGAGCCGGTGACGAGTTCTCCCAGCTTAGCTGCGAACTTATCCGCATCCGCCCCTTTTCCGAGAAAAACCATTCCGGGCTTCGTGCAGAATTGGCCGGCTCCCAGCGTGAAAGATGCGTGCAAACCCGTTGCGATCGCTTCGGCACGCTCGCGGAGAGCTCCAGGCAAAATGAACACTGGATTCGTGCTGCTCATCTCGGCATAAAACGGAATCGGCTCCGGCCGGGATGCGGCGATATCCATCAGAATTCTTCCCGCCGTACGTGATCCGGTGAATCCACCTGCCCGCACAAGCGGGTGCTTCATCAGACCTGTCCCCACTTGCGAGCCATGACCGAACACCAGAGAAAAAACACCTTCCGGCAATCCGCACTCGCGGACGCTCTCTTGAATTGCTCGGCCCACCAGTTCGCCCGTGCCAGGATGCGCGGCATGGGCTTTGACGATGACTGTATTTCCACCTGCCAACGCGGAGGCAGTATCCCCGCCAGCCACGGAGAACGCCAGCGGAAAATTGCTGGCTCCAAACACAACCACGGGCCCAAGAGGCCGCATCAGCGAGCGGATATCCGGCTTGGGGAGCGGCTTGCGCTCCGGGCCCGCATGATCGATACGAGCGTTCACCCACGAACCTTCCTCGGCTACCTGGGCGAACAATCGGAGTTGCCCACACGTGCGAGCGGTCTCTCCTTGCAGGCGCGCCACCGGCAATGCAGTTTCCTGTGCTGCCCGTTCCACAATTTCATGGGTTATTGATTCGATTTTTGTAGCGATCGTTCGCAGAAAAGCCCCGCGCTCACGCCCTGACGTACGGCTGTACACTTCGAAGGCTTTCGCTGCCAACTGCACAGCGCGTTCAATTTCTTCGGTGGTTGCGGGAAAGAACGCTGGCTCTAACTGGCTACCAGTTATCGGATTCCACGCATACAACGGTTCGCCCGCCCCCGTTCCTTCCTGAAAGCCAATCAGCGAACGACCTGAGAGTTTTGTAATCGTCCCTAGCATAAAATTCACTTCCTGTTCGGCAATGCATACGAATGGGCCGGCTCTGGCCTGGTTCGCAATGCTTCGCGAGTGAGTTTCCTTGCCTGCTCCAATTCGTTGCCCGCCAACTCCAGCCGCGGAGGCCGAACTCGAGTATTCCCCATTCCGACCTCAGCCTGCACCAATTTGATGAGTTGAACAAACTTCGGGACTGTATCCATTCTCAGCAGCGGCAGAAACCAGCGATACAACTCGAACGCCTTGCGGTCTTCCCCTTGTATGCCGAAATTGAACAGTTCCACCGATTCGCGTGGCAGAGCATTGGCTAGGCCGGCGACCCATCCGGTAGCCCCCACGCCGATCGCTTCCAGCACCGCGTCGTCGACTCCAACGGATATCTCTAGCCTTGCGTCAACCAATGCGCGAATTGCCGACACACGACGCGCATCGGTGCTCGACTCCTTTACGGCTTTGAAGTTCTCGAACTCCTCTGACAGTTCTTGAATCTGCTCCGGAAGGAAGTCGGTTCCATAGGCAACCGGATTGTTGTAGAGCATGCAGGAAAGCGGCGTCGCGCGGAAGACCGCAGCAACGTGTGTCTTCATCTCTCGCCAATCGCCCAGATAGACATAAGGCGGCAACACCATGAGGCCCGAACAGCCAAGATCACTCGCTGCTTTCGCCAGGGACACAGATTCGGAAGTGGTAAGAGAAGAAATCGACGCCACAAGCGTCCCTTTACGGTCGACAGCCTTCCCCAAAGTGCGGAGGATCTCCGCCTTTTCCTCGAATGAGAGCGTTGCTCCCTCACCGAGTGAACCCAATGCAACCACCCCTGCGCATCCATTCTCGAGCAGCCAACGGCAATGCTCCGCAAGGAATCCGTGATCGACAGTCAGGTTCTGATTGAAAGGCGTTGTAACGGCAGGGGTAACACCCTTCCAGTTCATTGAAACCCTCCTCTTATCCGGCATGGACGCATGTCGACCCGACAGTCCATCACCGAGAAACCTCTTCAAAGAACGCATGAAACTCAGCTTTATTCCACTCGCTTCAAAACAATACACGAGGCATGAATTCGGATTCCGGGTGTACTGTCTATGGTATGGATACAATATGCAATCGTCAAATCTACCCTCTCGAGCGTCTACGATGCTTGCTCCAAATCAATGATAAATAAAGCACTTCTTCCCCCCACCTTTGCAATCAGACACTCTTTCCAGATCAAATCTGCGGTATACTTCTTTCGAGTCATAGCCTCGAAATGGACGTCGAAAGCGCTACCTATTCCGGCATCCCCCGTCAGTCGCTACCCTCTGCTGTCGCCGACAAACTGCGGGAACAAATCATACGCGGCGAAATTCCTGAAGGCGCCCAACTTCGGCAGGACGCGATTGCTACGCAATACCAGGTCAGCCGAATTCCCGTGCGCGAGGCCCTTCGCCAACTCGACGCCGAAGGTCTGATCGCAATCGTCCCGAACCGCGGTGCCATCGTACCCGCGCTCTCTCCTAATGACATTGGAGAGTTGTTTTCTATCCGCGCGTTGCTCGAACCCGAAGTTCTTAAGCTCTCCATTCCGCACTTGACCGACGAGGATTTTGCCGAAGCCGACGCCGTGCTGAGGAAATATGTAAGCGAACTGCGAAAGCAGGAACATGTTTCCGCTTGGGGCCGGCTCAATTGGCAGTTCCACTCCATCCTCTATTCTCGCGCGAACCAGCCTCGTTTCATGGCCATCATCCGGAACGTCAATAACAGCGGAGAACGTTACACTCGCCTGCAGTTGTATTTAACTCATGGCGTCAAGCGAGCGAACGAAGAGCACCATCAAATCCTCGAACTATGCCGACAGCGGAACACCACCGCCGCTTGCGATCTGTTACGTGAGCACATCCGCCACGCCGGTAATTCCCTGAAGGAAGTGCTCGAACAGAAACGGGTTGAGTCACAACTCGAATCTGAAAACTCAGGTCGCCGCTCGAAGTCATAAACACCAACTGTTTCCTCACGAACGAATCTGTCCCATAATCTCGAACTTCCTGGCTCCCGCCGTCGGAATGACGACAGTATCCCCATGCACACCGGCCAAAGTGGCGGGCTTTCCGTTCACCGTCACACGTTCCACAATCATCTGCTTAGGAAGGCGTAGTTTGAAATGCAGTTCCCTAGGCAGTTTGGTTCCGGCTAGTGCAACATTTGCGACTACAGACCGGCTCTCCGGGTTTGTCCTCAAACTGAAACTTGTTTTGCCCCAGCGCGTTGGAGCCTTCTCGATTTGAATTGGCTTTCCTGACCCCACCCACTCGCGCGGCAGACCTTTCGACAGATAGAGAATCTCGTCGTCTGAATCCTCCAGAACCAGCATCCATCGGACCAGCAGCGGGATAGTTTGCTGCGCGGGAACGCAGTATGTACCGGAGTCCCCTGTGATACCGGTGACCTCGCCTGCCGTCCAACTTCCACGAGTGTGCGCGTGATACCGATGCGCATAGAGGAACAGCAGAAACTCTTCAATTCGATCCAGCCTCAAAAGCATCTGGGCGTAGCCGTATGAGATGAATCCCAGAATTTCGCGCCCTTCCGGCCCGAATCTCCATACATTCGCGACCACACCTATGGTCGTCGCACCGTGTGCCCTCATGCAATCGATGACCAGGTTTGCCAACTTCGCCGGAAGAATATCGGCCTGCAACAACTCGGCATAAGGACGGTGCGGCCACTGCTGCGGGCTCGGTCGCTCCGTCTCGAGCGACTCGCGAAAGGTAAGAGTGGTTCCAGGAAAGATCCCGATATAGGGCGGAGTCTTGTCTCGCTGGATATTTGCTTCGACGCTTCTTGCTGTCTGTTCTTGTAGTGTCTTGCTGCGCTTGAGCCATTGCTCGGCCAAAGCTTGCATGGTGCTGTTTGCCTGGGTCTGGCCTAACTGTTTCCAGACCGCGGCCAGATCTTTGAATCCGCGCGCGGCGAAGGCGCCGTTCGCGTAATAAGCCTGCCAATAAAGCGCCGGATGTTCGCTCAAGCACGAATCCGATTCGCTCCATCCCCGTATCAAACCATACGCAGGATTGTCTTTCGGGAGTCTCAGGCCCTCATCGTGCATCTCCGACAACTGCTTCGCTGTCGCCTCAATCTTCGCCCGATGCTTCAGCAATAGCCGACCGTCACTTGTGTAGTGGAAGTAGCGCGCGAGCAACGATAGAGTCATGCCGTACTGCGCGGTCTCCGGACCGCGCATATCGACCATGCCTTTCTCGTCCACATATTCCGAAAAGTAGTTATTGATAAATAAGCGCGCTGTATCCAGCCGGCCCCACTCCATGTTCGTGTAGATCGCGCTGGTGAAGATATCCTGGAAACCGTCGTACTCCGACCCGGCATAGTCGCGATCCACCGCTCCGTACTTGGGATAAAGGCCTGCGGGGCGGGTCATCAACTCTTTGGCGAAGGCGTGTTTCGAAAGATGGACCCAGCTATTGTCCGGCAATGAAGCAGGAGCGCAGTCGCTCAACAACTCTTCCCAGTACATCGCAAATCGCAGCAGCGCTTGGTAGAACTCCGCGGGTTTCGGATCCTGCCGTCCCGGGGGAAACGCTGGATAGCTGCTCCCGTAAACAACTTCAGCAATCTTCCCATTCTCGATCCGTGCCGTGCGATGCCACGTATGCACGATGTATTTGTTCTTGTTGGGGCGGACCTCGCCGAAAACTAGGATCTCCCAGTAACTGTCACCCTCGTTCGTGATCACTTTGCGGACCGCCGGCATCCAGCCACCGACCAGCCCGTCGTAAGTCTGACCTTTCTCGATTGCGTTATGCAGTTGCGGGAAGTATTGAACAGGATGATAAGTGCGGGTGCCGCCTCCTCGATAGACGGGCGTCACATCGTAAGCTTCCTTCGTTCCGACAAACGTCGTCCAAACTCGAGGATTCTTCTCCGCCGACGCCATGGGAGGAGCAGCCGTCCTGACCGCCTCGGGTTCAGGATCTCCGTTCTGCAGAACGCGCTCTGCCAGCAGGTCGGCCGAGGTCGTCCCGATGTCTTTCAATTCGAGTCCGAGATACGGAGTTCCTTCCGGCATCGACAGCTCAGCGCTCTTGGTCAGCGAGATTGTTTCTCCGGAAGATGACACGAAAATCAATGCGCCGTCTCGCGTGCGAAGGTCCTCGTAAACTTTCCAGCTCACGCCCTCATTTTGGAATTCGGAAACAAGCGTGCACCCCTCGATCGACACAGGTGAGTGCGAGATTGTTTTCCGCGCCCTGGGCGTTGGGGTTTGCAAGGCTTCAGCATTGCTGAGAAGGTCGAGACCCGCAGCGGTCACCGCGACGCTTTGCAGGAATGTTCTTCGGTCCATCGAGCCTCTCTGCCTACCGTACGCCGATACTTACCTAGCGGCGCCGCCGTCTGCCGTTGCCGTTCTCGCGGTCTTCTTTGATCTCGAAATTTGCTGGAGGCGTCATTCCAAGCAGATGCTGAACAAAGTAGTCCCACCGCCTCCGCACCAGATACAGCGCATGCTCCCCGCTCTCGCCGTGATACATGTTGGGCACCAGAAGCATGTCGAAATCTTTGTTGGCCTTCATCAGCGCATCGGCCAGCCGCATGGTTTCCACCGGGTGCACGTTGTCGTCGATGTCACCGTGTTCCAGAAGCAAATGTCCCTTCAGCCGGCTGGCCATCGTGACATTCGACTGCTCGATGTAGTCGTCCTGCACCGGGTATCCCTGATACAGTTCGTTCCACCAAGCTTTATCCAGACGCGCATCGTGATCTCCGGACGTCGACACTCCGACTTTGTAGAAATCCGGAAACGCAAGCATCGCATGTGCTGCGCCGTATCCTCCCGCCGACGTCCCGAAAATCCCCACGCGATCAATATCCATGTAGGGATACCGCGCCGCCATCTGCTTGATCATGGCAACGTGATCTTCAAAGGCTCCGCCCAGATTCCGATAAGAGAATTGATGGAATGCGCGCGAACGGCCGGATGTACCCCGCCCGTCGACCATGACGACAACAAAACCCAACTCGGCCATCGATTGCAGCCAGAACGTAGTGAAGGTCTTCGGAACAAAGAACGATTGCGGGCCCGTGTAAACGAACTCTACGATGGGATATTTCTTCGCCGCATCGAACTTACTCGGCCGCCAGATCAGGCCGTATAAGTCGGTTGTCCCGTCCGTCGCTTTTCCTCGAAAGGATTCCGGCGGCTTCCAGCCCAACTTGGTCAGTGGCGCAATATCGGATTCTTCCAGCACTCGCGCTTCCGACCCGTCCTTCGCGCGACGCAAAGCAGCCTTTGTGGGCAAGTCCGGTCGCGATATTGTGTCGATGAAGTAGCCGCCATCGGGAGAGAAGTTGATGGAATGATTCGCATTCTCTTGCGTAAGAAGCTGAAGCCCCTTGCCATCGAAGCCGACGCTGTAGAGATGCGTCTGATATGGATCTTCATCCTTTTCCCGCCCGCTGGCCGAGAAGTAAACACGCCGGCCTCCCTCGTCGATGTACTCGATCTGCACCACCACCCAATGACCTTGTGTGATCTGATTCTCGAGTTGTCCGGTCTTGCTATAGAGATAAAGATGATTCCAGCCGTCCCGCTCCGAACTCCAGAGAAACTCTCCCGTAGCTTTCACGAAGCGGTAAAACGTCCCGCCGGGATCGAGGTATGGGTCGGCCTGCTCGCGAAGCAAAACCTTTTGCTCTCCCGTTGAGGCATCCACCACGCGCAGCTCTTTGGCCTTGTATCCGCGTTCATCCCAGTCATAGAAGAAGCTCTTGCTGTCAGGGAACCACTCGAAGCCGGGGCCATCCTGAAAGGGCAACTCAATCGACGCATTCACATCCAACCGCTTCCCCGACCTATTATCAAAGAGGATCGGCTGAGCCTTGGCCAGAACCTCCCCGGGCAGCGGATACACATAAGTAAACGCCTTAGGCCGCAGTTGATTCGGCGGAACGAACTGCAAACTGGTGAAGCGGCCCGAGTTTCTGGTGTCGATCCGATAGGTAACTAATTTCGACGAATCGGGCGCCCAAAATACCGCCGCCGGCTGCTTCACCTCTTCTGTGCTCTGATCGACCATCAATCGCAAAGATGGAAGTGGCGTGGCATAATCCCATCCCTTCACTCCATCCTGTGTCAATTGCAGTTCGGTGCCGGTCGAGACGTCGCGCAGAAAGAGATTGTGATCTCTCACAAACGCAGCCCAGCGTTTGTTCGGTGAAAGTTCTTCATTCGAGTGCGCTGGTTCGGCCGGGTTACTTTTGCACTCGTAACTGGTCAGAGTGCAATTCCAGCTCGCGCCCTCGATCAAGAAGCGGATGCCTTTGCCGTCCTCCACGAACTCGAACTCACGAAAAGGCAAATCAGGCGCCGAGTGCTCCCGCTTGTCAGCTTGCGAGAGCGCCGCTGCCAGGCGCGCATGATCGAACGCCGGTGCCCTCGTATTCTTTTCTGCATCGACCAAAATAAATTCAGAGCCCCCAGGAGAGGACTTGCGATACCAGAAGCGGCTCGTCTTCTGGATCCAATGGGGATTCACATCTGCCTGATAAAAGACATGCCGCAGGTTTCCCGGGAGAAATTGCTGCGCACGTTCATAGTCCTCGCGCGCCCCCTGTGCAACGACGTGTGACGCACAGAGAACCGACAAGAATGCGCACAGATGAATCCAGGAGCGAAGTGTAGGAATCGTGGTCACCTGCCGCAGAAGGGTTGGTTCTCCAGACGTCTCTGCCGGTCTCGCCCGACACGGCAGAGACGCCCTTTTCGATGGGAGAATTTAGAAGTCGATATTAGCCCGCAGTTCGATTACACGTGCTCCCTGATTGGGTGAGTTCGCGTTGTAGTTCGGAGAGATACCGCCGATTCCGAAACCAGATCCCTGAATAAATGGGAACTGATATCCCGCAGAGGTGCAGTAGTAATTGCATCCAGCTCCCGGGCCTTGCTGGAAGTTCGGATGGTTGAAGACGTTCAGCATCTCCGCCTGGAATGTGAAGCGAACACCCTCAGTAATCGGGAAGCGCTTGCTGATCGACAAGTCGTTGTTCCAATAATGCGGCCCGTAGAGCCAGACACGTTGCGCGATGGTTCCGGGCGTCACGTTCGGTGTGATGTAAGCAGAGTTCGCCCCACCACCAGTATTGGGACCTGAGGAAACGGCGAGGTATTTGGGGTTGATCATCGCCACGCTCGTACTTCCGGGAATCTTATAGACACCGACGGACTTCTGCAGTTGCGAAGGAGTCACTCCGTGGAGGACCACTCCACCATCTCCCAAACCATCGTTGTTGGGATTGTTGTTGAACGTGCTGGCTGTGAACGGATCGCCATTCCCGCTACCACCGCCTAACAAGAAAGGCATTCCCGTCTGGAAGTTGAAAATCGTGCCTAGAGTCCAGCCGCCAACGATTTTGTCAACCACGCCGCTCTTGTTCGCGAACATCTTGCCTTTGCCAAAGGGGAGATCGTATGTGCCGTTCACGTTAAGAGAGTGGCGAATATCAAACAGCGATGGACCATAACCCAATCGCATGTTGCGCAGGGTGAAGGTGTAAGTTTGGCCTTGCCAGTTGTTGGGGCTGGTCAGGCCGAGAGTGTGGCTCCAAGTATAGTTCGCGTCGAACTGCAGACCATGCCACTGCCGTTGCCGGAAATCCACCTGCAGGCCGTTGTAGTTCGAGTATCCTTCCGCCACGAGATACAGCGCGGAGTTGCCCGCAGCAAACGGGTTCGCTTGCAGGAAGTTCATTGGCAAACCTGCACCCGCTCCCGTGTAGCCTAAGTTGTTGGCACATGGCCCGAATGACTGACCGACCAGATTGCAGAAATACGGTGCGGTGCCATTGTTATTGGTAAGACGACCTCCGATCGATCCTGCCTCGCCCATTTGGACCATTGTCGAAAAATTGAAGTCGGTATAGTCGGAAAAGCTCCCATCGGCTCCAAGGCCTTCTCCAGCAAAAGCGGCATCGAACAGAGGCGTTGCCTGCTGGCCAGCCAGTCCATGATTGGCAAACGACCCAGCAAAATTCGGATTCCCGTTGGCGTTATTAGCCGCGAGGTTTGCCTGCGCGGCTTGCACATTGGTCAGCACACCGTACGGTCCCGACTGGAAGATGTTGACCTCGTTAATGTCTTCATACATCCACTGGCGCAGCACACGATTTCCCACATACCGAATCTCCAGCGCCCGATTTTCCCCGAGCTGCCGCTGAATTCCGACATTCCAGGACTCGGAGTAAGGCTGTCTAATATGTGGGTCGATGCCGTTCGCCCCCGGCCCACCGAGGAAGGTAAAGTCTGAGAGCGACTCGCTCTTCACATACGTCTGCGGCGACAATTCGTATGCCTTGCCGGCAGGCAACGTGAAGGGCTGGTTGTTGTTAAATAAGAACGGTGTATCCAGGATGAAGGTACCCGGGGTGAAGCTGTTGGAGTTCCCCGTATTATTCGAGAAGAGATTAAAGAACTGGTAGAAGAAGGCTCCAATATCAGAAGCCTGATTCCAGAAGTATTGCTGCGGTTCGGTGAATCTCTTCAGCGATGCTCCGGCTCGGATCACCGTCTTATCACCACCCAGCAACTTCCCGAGCCAGCCGTCTCCTCCATGTGGTGTCCACGCAATGCCGAACGAAGGTTGTGGACTCACATTCCAGCTGCCAAAGGGCCTGGGACGTTGGGCGATCTGTGGATCCATCGTCCCGTTCAAAACTCCAGGATTGAACAGGTTATTGATCCCTGAAGGACCAAACATCGCCTCCGGATCAGCATTGTGATATCCGCCAGTCAGGTCGTGATTCGGCCCGGTGAAGTCCCAGCGCAGCCCGTAGTTGATGGTGAGATTTGGACGGATGCGATACGAATCCTGGAAGTGTAGCGCCCACGCCCTTTGCAACTCGTTCAGGTTGTACCCTAACAACTTGCTCGGTTGGTAGTCTTTGATCCCCGGGTCGTAGGCATATTCCCCGTTGACGTTGGCTATTCTTCCCGTCAGGATGGCGTACAGTTGCTGCGCCTGCGCAATCTGAGAGCCACTCGCATTCGGAAGTCCATTGGCGATAGCTGTTGCCGCCGGATCTCCATTGACTAGACCAAGGTTTACTACTGGAAATCCTTGAACGGGGTTGTAGTAGTGGTCTTGCTCTTGATACCAGGAGACACCAAAGCTCATCGTGTGAGCCTTGTGTTGGACGCTCACCGTGTCCGAAAAGTTCAGCAGCGGATAGAACGTGTTTACGCCGAGCCAGTCCACAGTTCCGTTCATTTGTGTCGCTCGAGTACCACCCGCTCCCGGATAGTTCCAGCCGACCTGAGGAACGTTGATATCAAGGGGTGCGGCATTGTAGGCATTCAGCGTCGAGTTGTAGAGATATCCGCCGCGGAAGTTGTTTACGATGGTCGGCGAGATCGTCCAGTCAATGCCTAGAGCAGCGGTATAGTTCTTCGTGGCATCCCCAGCGCCGGTCTTCGCCCATTCCGATCCCGGAAAATTTGGAGGATGAACACCCGGAAGCGTGTTCTTGGTCATGTTCCACGCAACGTTGAATCTCAGCTTGTCATTTGGTGTAAAGTCCACTCTCACCGCTGGGAAGTAATACGTCGTAGGATTTGAAACTTGCCAATCGAGCCTTTGAACGTTGAGATCGCCACTGATCGGCGAGATCGATCCCAGCCCAGAGCCGGGGTATGCACTGAATACAGCGGAAGTAGCAGGACTCAAAACGTTATTGCTGGTCACGCCACCATTTGTTGCCAGGGTGTACAAATTCGCCGTCTGCACGCCGCTATTGGTCTCGTAAGTGAAATCCCCTTGCTGGGCTGCGCTGGTAAAAAGCCAATTGTTGGCCTGCACTGTTCCCGGCTGTTTTTGCATCGCGAAAGTGCCAAAGAAGAAGAGCTTGTTCTTTATGATCGGTCCACCAAGACTGCCGCCAAAATCATTTAATTTGACCGGATTCTTCGTCTGGGGATTCGTGGGATCGATGGCGGTGAGCGCATCATTCGTCCAGCTATTCGCGTTTAGTGCCGCATTCCTGAAATCTTCAAACACGCGCCCGTGAAACGCATTGCTGCCGCGACGGGTCACGAAGTTGATCTGCATGCTCGCCTGTCCAAACCCCTGGTTCATATCGAGCTGTTCGGTCTGGACCGTCATCTCCTCGATGCTTTCCAGCCGGGGACTCACCGCCGGCGTCGCATTTCCGCCGAACTTCATGCGGCTCGAACTGCCGACGATTCCATCGATATTCGTCCCCTGATCGATCGACGGTAGCCCGTTCCATGTGCCTCCGATATTTGTCTGGCCACCGGTGTATCCGGGAATCAATTGCGACAACTGAGCCAGGTCTCGTGTCTGAATCGGCAGGTCCTCAATCTGCTTCATGTCGATCGTCGAACCGATCGCATTGGTCGTGGTCTCGACAAGTGGCGCGCTACCTCCGCTGACCTCCACAGTTTCGCTAATGGCCCCGACTCTAAGATTCGCCGTGATGTCCGTCGTCTTCGCAGCCTCGACGATAACCTCAGTGAACTGCTGGCTCTGGAAGCCTGCCTTTTTCACGTTCAACGTGTACTTGCCTAGAGACAGATTGGGAAATGTGTGGACCCCCTGCTCCTGCGTCGTCGCTCTGCGGATGCTGTTGGTCGCGATGTCGCGAAGTTCCAGGTCCGCGCCCTGCACCACGCTGCCGCTCGGATCGAGCACCGTCACGGTTACCGTGCCCTCCGAACCATGCTGCGCCTGCATTCGAGGCGTCGACATCATGAGGAAAGCTGTAAGGACTGTCAGGACACATGCTGCCGATTTCAGCGCGAACTTCATGATTCCTCCTTGCGAGGCCTGGCGACGACCGGCTTTTCGGCAAGACCCGAAAACCCGTGCTCAGGGTCCAGCAAACGTTTTCCCAATTGCGGGATTTTGTATACTTTATTCGTAATCCTTGTCAACCATGAAATTCGGCGGCCCGCACAGGACGTACAATCCCTCTAAACACAGCGGCTTAGCGAAATCATGAAATTGGGCAATCTCTCCAGACGCGACTGGCTGAAGCAGGTTGGCGTCCTTTCAGCCGGCCTCGCCCTTCCCGCGAGCTGGCAACCGCCGCAACCCAAGAATGCGATCTCATTCGTCGACATCGTTCCCTCTGCTGGCATTACGTTCCGCCACGACAATGCCGCCTCGCCCGAAAAGTACCTGATCGAGACCATGGGCTCCGGTTGCGGCTGGGTCGACTTCGACCAGAACGGATTGTTCGACATCTACCTGGTCAATGGAGCCGCGACTCAGGTTTACAAGCCGCAGTTTCCTCTCCGCAGCGCACTGTACCGCAACAACGGAGACGGAACGTTCACTGACGTGACCACCAAAGCAGGTGTCGGAGCAGAAGGGCTCTTTGGAATGGGCGTCGCGGTCGGCGACTATGACAATGACGGATTCCCCGATCTATTCGTGCTCGGCTACGGTCGCTGCATTCTGTACCACAACAATGGCGATGGCACCTTCACGGATGTGACGGCTCGAGCTGGCGTCGAAAACATCGGCCGGTGGGCATCAAGCGCCGCATGGTTCGACTACGACAACGACGGAAGATTAGATCTCGTCATCGCCAACTATGTCGACTGGTCTCCCGAGCGCAATTTCTATTGCGGAGATCGAGGTCCCGGCATGCGCAGTTATTGCCACCCGGACGACTTTCACGGCCAGGCTCCGACGCTCTTTCACAACAACGGCGATGGCACTTTTACTGATGTCAGCAAATCATCTGGAATAGGCCTGAAAGGTGGAAATGGTCTCGGCGTCGTGACCTTCGATTATGACAACGATGGCTGGCAAGACATTTTCATCGCCAACGACCACATGCCCAACTACCTTTTTCACAACAATCGCGACGGTACATTCCGCGAGGTCGGTTATCTCGCTGGTGTTTCCGTTAGCGCAGACGGTCAGTTCGAGGCTGGCATGGGCACCGATGCGGCCGACACAACCGGCACCGGTCGCATGGATTTAATCGTCGCACATCTCGATATGCAACTCGCCCGCGTCTATCAGAACTCGGGCGATGGCACTTTTGAAGATGCCACGTTTCGCTCGAAGATCTCGTATGCGACGTATCACATCAGCACGTTCGGCACACGCTTCATGGATTACGACAACGACGGGTGGTGTGATCTCTTCATGGCAAATGGCCACGTGCTCGATAACATCGAGCGCTACCATGCCGACACGAAATATGCCGAACCCAAAATGATGTTCCGCAACACCGGTCGCGGAGTCTTCGAAAATGTCAGCGACCAGCTTGGCCCAGATTTCCAGTCCCCTCGCGTGAGCCGCGGCGCCGCCCTCGGAGACTTCGACAATGATGGCGATCTCGATATCCTGATCAACAATTGTGGCCAGGCTCCGCAACTTCTTCGCAACGATGGCGGAAATTCAAATCACTGGCTGGAAATATTCCTGATCGGAACCAAGTCCAATCGTGATGGCGTTGGCGCGCGCGTGAAGGTCACAGCCGGAGACCGCGTGCTCTATGAGCAGAGAAAAGGCGGCATGAGCTACCAATCAGCCCAGGATCCGCGGCTCCATTTCGGACTAAGCCAACATTCTTCCGTGGATTCCGTCGAGATCGCTTGGCCGAGCGGTATCACCACTAAGCTTTCGAATCTCAAGGCGGATCAGATCATCGCCGTCAAAGAAGGAACAGGAATCGTAGAACGCCCGTTCCCGCGCATTCCTGGCATGAGCTGACAAAACGCGATCGTCCTGATACTGGCGCAAAGAATTCAAAGCCGCGAAGCGGCGAAAGAATGCAGCCCACGGCGCAAGCCGTGGGAGCTAGCGAAACGTGTGTAGTAGGCCCAACGGGGCGAAAGAGACGAGAGCTCCATCCAATCCTTGCCTATTGCGGTGACGGTGACGAATTGCCCCCATAGCTCATTTTGCGCTCTCCCGGTGCAGATCGGATTCTCTCTGCTTGCGCCTGATTGAGACTCTCCAACTGCGCCAGCGCCTCCTGAGCGCGCCGCGCATCTCCCTTGCGCTGATAAGCCTTCGCCAGGCTCGCATAGATGGAAGGTTGATCCGGCATCACCTGCCGCGCCGCTTCCAGATTCGCAATTGCATCTTCAATCCGGCTGCCCAACAGATAGACCTGGCCCAACGCGATCCGCGAGCCCGCGTCACGTGGATGCGCGATCACAGCCTTTTCCAATGCATCCTGGGCCTCGCTGAATTCCGGCTGGCCCGGCGTAATCCCCGACCGAAGCAGCGCCTTTCCCAAACTAACGAGCAAAGCAGGATTTTGAAATCCTCGATGGATTCCCTCTCGCGCAATTCGAATCGCCTCCGGAACATTTCCCGCAAGCAGATTTTCCTGCGCTCCGGCGACATAGCCGATCTCACTGCCCGGCTCGAGCTTGCCTGCTAGTTCAAAATCATCTTTCGCCCGATCGAACTGATCCAACTGGGTCAGAAACATTCCTCGCTCGTAGTGCAGCCGCGCTGACTGCGGAAGTTTCTTCAATCCAATCTCAACAACTTTCAATCCGAGTTCAAAATCCTGACTGTCCCTGCATGCATCCGCAACGAAAGTGAACAGTTTTTCGTTCTGCGGAGAGATTTCGGCCGCGCGTTCCACCACAGCGAGAACCTCGCTGTGTTGTCCGGTACCGACATAGGCCTGTGCCAACAGGTTGTCGACATCTGCATTCTCCCGACCCTGTCTCCTCAGTCCATCCAGTATTGGAATCGCCTTTTTGTAATCGCCGATTCCGATGAAACACAAACTGAGATTGAACTCGAGAGCGTATTCGTTGCTCGTTTTTCCCCTGGCGGCCTCTAAATAGGGAATCGCATCTTTGAACCGGCCTTGCCGCGTCAGCCTTGTCCCCTGCAGCAACTCATCTCTGGCTTGATCCGCGTCAGACTGAGTTTCGCCGGACGACGCGCTTACGTCGCCAGTTTGACTGTGCACCGGTGGAGCAGTTGTTTGCCTGGTAGAGGGTATCTGAGCAGTACACAAAATGTGCACGAACAGGCTGAGCACAACCAGAATTCGCCATACGTCGCGTTTGAATCTCATCCTCATCGCGATCAGTCCGCGTCAGAGCCTACTTCCACTTTCCCTCACCCTCTACGATCGTGATGTACCGGTCAATCGGCAGATTCATAAACCGTTCCTTCTGCCCACTCGGAAGCGGCCACTGCACCTCGAGCCAATCCATCTTGTCGTGCTTACCCAATCCCAAAACTATTCGCGGATCGTGGGATGATAGATAACCTCCGCCGCCAACCTTGAACTTATGCCGCTGCCAATCTCCGCAACGATAAGTAATCTTCGCCCCGATCGCATCAATATTGGACCTTTTCCCGACCAGGCGAACTCCGAGCCAGTGATTCGCTTTTCCTGCAAGATTGCGCAACAGGACAGGCGGGCCGTTGTTCTGTGAAACCAAGAGGTCGACGGCACCATCATTGTCGAAATCGCCCAACGCCAATCCGCGCGCCGCCATTGGCTGGGAAAACACTTCGCCGCTTTGCGGGCTGACATTTTCAAAGCCTTTCCCTGTATTGCGAAACAGCAGCATCGGCTCGCGAAATTTCACGCCCTCGATTCTCTTTTCGACTGTATCGTCGGGATGCCCGTTGCAAAGCAGCAGATCGAGATCCCCATCGTTGTCGTAATCAAGAAATTTGAGTCCCCAGCCGCTCATGAGCCTTGTAGCAACGCCAATCCCATTCGGATTGGAAACATCAGTGAACGCTTCATCCTTGTCGTTGTGGTAAAGCGAGTACATCTCTTGATCGACGTTCGCTTCGAACAAGTCAATCCAACCATCCTGATCGTAGTCCGCTGCGTCCACGCCCATGCCCGATCTTGGTTTGCCGAAGCTGCTGACACCCACTCCGGCGATCATTCCGACTTCTTCAAATTTCCCCTTGCCGCGATTGGCAAACAGGAAATTCGGCACGGTGTCGTTGGTGACATACAGATCCATGCGGCCGTCGTTGTTCAGGTCGGCAGCGACTACACCCCAAGCCTTTGCTCGCGACTGCGCAATTCCCGATTCCTTGCTTACATCAGTGAATGTCCCGTCTCCATTGTTATGAAACAACCAGCACGGCATCGGGTCGTAAATGCTGGGAATGCAATAATGTCGCTCGCCGGTAATCAGGTCACCGCAAAACTTCAATTTGGTTTTGCTGTAGTCAACAAACCGGCAAACGAAAAGATCGAGTTTCCCGTCGTTGTCATAGTCGAACCAGACCGCACTCGTTGCCCATCCCGGCGCCGCGACGCCGGCTTTCGACGTGACGTCCGTGAATGTCCCGTCACCATTGTTGTGATACAGAATGCTGTGCGGATATTGCGTGACATACATATCCGGGAAACCGTCACCGTCGTAATCTCCAACGGCCACTCCCATTCCGTAAGCATTTCCCGGCACACCCGCCCGCTGCGTTACATCGGTGAATGTTCCATCGCCATTGTTGTGGTAGAGGGCGTTCCTCAGTGGAGGAGAGGGATCAAGAAAGTCGCAAGGCCCGCTGTTCACAAGATAAATATCCATCCAGCCGTCGTTGTCGTAGTCCAGGAACGCGCAACCCGCTCCCACGGTTTCCGGCAGTTGAGCCATGGGTGAGCGCCCGCTGACGTGAGTCCATAGGATGCCGCTCGTCTTCGCTGGAATTTCTTCGAACGCTGCGGCCGGTGCCGCTGGCTGTGCCGACAGGAACGACGGCAGCCCTAGTCCCGCGCCGATCCCGGTCACTCCAACCATTTGGAGAAATCGGCGCCGGGAGACTGGATCTCCCTGGAAACCTCCAAATCTCGTCATGCGGTCCCGTCGAGCACTTATTGTTGCGCAGTGCGCGGACTCTTCGCAGCGGTCTCCTGCTGCAATGTCATTTCTCGTTGAGCGTCTTGCTTGCGGCCGGTTCGGGCGTAAGCCGTGGCTAGCTGGTAGTGCCCGGCAGGATCATCCGGTTGCATTTTTACGTAACTTTCGAGCGGCGACACGGCATCGCCGAACTTTCCCGCAGCATTCAAGGAAATCCCGAGCGCGAGATACGCCTCCACAAATCCTTCATCCAACTTTGCCGCTCGGCCAAAGCGCTTGATGGCATCATCCCATTGCCCCGCCTGGCGCGCAATTTCACCCAGCAGGAATTCCGCCGCCGCACTGTTGGGATCCACCTTCAATTCATCCTCAAATTCCTTCCTGGCGTTTTCCGTGTCTGCAGGAGTCTTCGTCAGAAATAGGCGCCCGATCCGGTAATGGATGCCATGCCGCTGAGGATTCTTTTCGAGAATCGTTCGGTATTGAGTGACCGCTTTATCAAGTTGTCCCTGCGATTCGAAGGCCTCCGCTTCCAGTTGCTGCGCCTGCGCGGAGTCAGGAGCGGCTTCCGCCAGTGATTGCGACGCTTTCATCGCCAGTTCCGAATAGTAGTGAGTCGTCAGATACAGAACTTCAGGGTCCTTCGAAAACGAGTGATTGAGTTCCAGCAGCGTCTTGACCGCGGTCTCTGTCTGCACGAGTCCGATGGCGCAACGAGCCGTCGACATCAATATGTCGTACTTCAGATTCTTCTCCGTGGCTTGTGCGGCCGCCTTCCTCAGCAGCGGCAATGCTTCCCGGCATTTTCCCTTCGAGGCCATGGCAATCGCGCTCTCTGCATTGACGGAACCGCTGCCGACTGCAGTTTTCGAGGGTGTCTGCGCATGCAACATCGTAAACGCAACAGCAACGATACCTAAGAAAGCGCACTGCCAGAGGGTCCTGGGACTCGGAAGGTGCAGGGCGATGACCATTGCGCGGAGTATATTCCCTGCCCTCATCAATCGCCAACCGTGCATACGGCGCTACTGGATTGGCTCGGATCGCTTTCAGACGTTGCCGTCAGGGTGAGAGTCGAGGCGCTGGTGTGTTGCGGACGAGAGAAATAGACATCAACCGAAACCGAACTGCCCGGTTTGAGAGCTATCAGAGCATTTTGCAACTGCACAGACCACCCAGGATCTTTCGCCGCCGCCGAGAGCCGGAAAATATCGTAGCCGAAGTGTTCTGCGCTTGTTTTCTTTGCTGAGTTCGAAACCACACTCGCGCTATTGGTTACCGCAAATGTGCATCTTTCATACTGCCCGCCTGCCGATGGCTTTCCCTGCGCGATCGAAATGCCGCGAGCCTGCACCCCCGTGCCATCCTGTGACCGTACGCCCACCTGATAAGAAAGCACGCCCCGATCGTCCTTATGCACATCCAGTACGTAGAAGTGCAGACGGTTTGCCGCGTCTTCCCACTCGTATTGGCTCCCGGAATTCAGTCCTGCATGAAACAGCGCATCATTCAACTGACGGTAATCCGCGGCACTCCGCATGACCGCCTCACCGTGCGGGCGCTTGAAGTCCACCATTCCGATGTCTTCAGGATGTGCATCAATGACCCACGTAAAGCAGTTGTATCCGCAACTGTCGCTCTCGTGATCCTTATTCTTCGCGATCAGCACGCCATTGTCCGGCGTAAACGAGTCATAACCGATTCGTTGCACGACCTCGAGGGAATAAAAATTGAAAGCCGGTTTTCCCGCGGACAAAGGATTCGTTTTCGGATCATCTGCCGGCGTTTTGTCCTGCGGGGCGGGGCCGTCGAGCCCCACCACGATTCCTGACTTCGATTCCGGCGCGGGCTCTGCCTCGCGAGCTGTAACGTTAACGACCGCCAATCCGGCTTTCGTGAGCTCACTCCGGGTCAACTGCAGAACCGATTCCGGACGCACGAATCCAAACTTCATCCGGCTCCGCAACATGAGTCCCGCCGGCATCGACGCTCCCTCAGCCGCCGGAACCACCCAGCGGGTGTGCGGCCCGCCCGGTCCGTTGAACGAACCACGATCCATAATGTCCCAGGGTCCCGAACCCGCACGCCGGTACGGCTTCACATATGGATTATTGTTGTTATCTCCGACATGAAATGCGAAGTGAACGATTTCGTGTGTGATCGTTCCGGAACTTTCCCCCTGCCGGACCGTCGATTGCCCCCACTGCATCTGCCCTGCTTTCCAACTTGTCCATGGCTCGTATCGCGTGACCACCCACCGTGGTTTACTCTGGTCCGGATTCCCCCACTCCGCCGGAATGTCCTCCTTGGTTTCGAACTTCATCTCGCCGAATTCCTGCCAGACGCTGGTTTCGTCATAGCCGGCATAAATTCGTAGGATGATGTCGTATTTTGATTTGATATCTCCCGCGTCGGCGCGCCATAACGCATCCGCGTCTCGCTCGATGCTTCCGTCAGCCTTGAGGCCGTCGGGAACTCCTGCCTCTTGTCCCCACTCATGCAGCCCATATTGGAAGATCTTCTTCGGCATGCGGTACGGTCCGAAGACATCGATCTTGCCAATTCCAACCTGGCCCTGTGATTGCTCCATCCAATAGCCGTTGATCGTGTGTCGGTGATTAAGGCTCGAAGGAGTGTTGTAGAAATCGGCGTAGAACTGAGGAACCTTTTCCCGCGGCACCGGATCCATCTGCGGATTGCCGAACAGGTCTGACTTCTTCGCCAACGTGATCACAAACGGCTGATCGGGAAAATCGACAGCGATCAGCGCGATCTTAAAATTCTTTTTCGATGGCACCAGCCCAGGATCCGACCAGTCCTTGCCTGGGATGGCGTGATAGTCATCCCACGTCATGTCTTGCTGATCCTGTACGCGTTGCGGATCGATCGGTGGCGGGAAGGAGCTTTTCGACTCCTGTGAACGCCTCGTCTTCGGCTGTGTATCGCAGCTGGCAAGCACTGAGGCGACGATAGAGATCGCAAGCAGGAATCGAACGCTGAACCCGTATAACCTCAAATCAACACCAGTTCATTCTGAATTCGTCCCGTCACCTCGGCCGAACCTTCGCGCACCAGCATGTTGACTTCACTCCTCAACCCGAACTCCGGCAGGTAAATTCCCGGCTCGATGGAAAAACACGTATTGGGAATGAGTTCGCGCTCGTCGTGAGATTCGAAGTTGTCGATATTCGCTCCATTCCCGTGCACTTCAGTCCCAATCGAATGTCCCACGCGATTATTCAGGTACCGTGAATATCCGGCGTCCACCAGTACATCGCGCGCCGCCTTGTCAACCTCCCATCCCGCCAGTTTCTTCCCTGCGCTGATATCACCAATCACTTTTTGGATTGCAGCATCCCGCGAGCGGCGAACGATATCAAAAATCTCAAGCACTCGGCTCGGAGCGCTGCGCCCGACGAACCCCGTCCAACTGATGTCGTAATACACTGCGTCCGGCTGATCCAGCTTTCCCCAGACATCCAACAAAACAACGTCGCCTTCGCGGATCGGCTCACACCGTTCCGCCGTCGGAGCGTAATGCGGGTCACTACTGTTGTGATTGACCGCCACAATCGGAGGAGAATCCGCAACCAGCCTTTCGCGGCGAAACGCCTCGACAATCCACTGCTGAATCTCAAACTCCGTCGTGCCACCTCGCACTCGCCGGCCAATCTCCGGAAAAACCTCATCCATGATGACGTCGATCGACCGAGCTGCCGCGAAATGCGAGTCAATTTGCTCCCCGGTCCATGTCGCTTCAAATCGCGCCACCAGGTCCGCGGAACTCAGCACCTTCACTCCGAAGCTACGGATCAAGTCCACCGTTCCGGCGTCTGCGGTTGAAAGCAGGAAGATCATGTTTTCCGGAGAAAATTGCATCGCGACCGCAGGCATCTGCGACACCAGAGTCCGCAACTCCTTCACCAACTCGTGCCACGCCGCATAGACCACCTTCTTTCCCGGCAGCGCATCCAGGTGATGTGGCTCAATTCGGTGCAGAAGCTTCACAGGCTCGCCACTCGCTGGAATCAGATAGAACCAGCGCCGCGAAACCATCAGCGATTCTGGCAGGCCCAGAATGCGATAGGAAATCGCATCGCGGTGGTGATGATCATAGAAAAGCCAGGCGGGGATCTTGCGTTGCCGCAACTCAGTTTGGATCTCGTCGATCTTTTTCATGTTTGCGATGCGCGGATTCGGGCCGAAGCTCTCCCGAGCGACGCAATTCTAGCAAACGCTTCTTATGGCGTCCCCCGCAGAGTGCGCACTCCGCTTCAATCTCGGCGGAGGGAAACTGACTTGTGCATTTTATCGACTCGATGCGGGACAACGTGTTCAATGCGCTACACGCTTCGGTTTCTGCTAAGCCTGCACACACTCTTGCCGCTGCCTTCCTAAATTTTCGATCTCCAGTTCCACACGATCTCCAGCCTTTAAATACTGTGGCGGTTTCATGCCCAACCCGACACCCGGTGGCGTACCTGTTGAAATCAAGTCGCCGGGTTCGAGCGTCATAAATTGCGAGATGTAGTGGACCAAATACGCTGGCCCGAAAATCATGGTGCCGGTATTGCCGTTTTGTCGAATTTCGCCGTTCACCCACAGTTTCATCGGCAGCTTCATCACGTCGGGAATTTCATCCGCAGTCGACAACCAGGGACCGAGCGGATTGAATGTGTCGCAACTCTTCCCTTTACTCCACTGGCCACCGCGCTCCAACTGGAATTCGCGCTCTGAAACATCGTGCGAAATGCAGAAGCCCGCAATGCAGCGCGCCGCATCGTCAACAGAATTCAGATATCGCGCTTCCTTCCCAACGATGACGCCCAATTCAACCTCCCAGTCTGTTTTCGCGCTGTGCCGCGGAATCAGCACGTTGTCGTATGGACCCACTACGGTGTTCGTAGCTTTCAGAAACAGGATCGGCTCTTTCGGCGCTTCCATGCCTGACTCGCGAGCATGATCGTGGAAGTTCAACCCAATACAAACGATTTTCCTGGGACGCGCCACCGGCGCTCCCCATCGCACAGACTGCTTCACTTCGGGAAACGACTCTGGCGCTTGCTTGCGCAGGAGATTCTGCAACGCCACCACTCCCCCACCTTCGAAGAATTTTCCGTCCCAGTCGCTGAACTCTGCGGACAAATCTCTGCGTTTTCCATCCACCAGTATTCCGGGTTTTTCCACTCCCACTTCGCCAAAGCGAATAAGTTTCATTCCCCTTCCTCGTATCCTTCAATTAGAAGCGTTGATTAACTCGAGACAAGAATCGAGACGCTGTTCGCCGCTACGTAAGCCTATACCCAGTCGGTTCTGTGATTCCACACCGAGTCTAATACGCTGATGGATAGGGAAGCAGCACAATGGTGATTGGATTCGATCGCAGTGAACCGAGGGCAAACGACAGCTCAGCTGTGCGGCTGATCTGATGAAACCAACGCACTATCAACCACGCGGATCGATCGTCCGCGCGCCGCCTGGACCTGGCTCAGAAACGTTTGTGATATCGTCCGTCCACCGACACACCACCCGACTGGTCGCGGGACACACTAACCGACCAGCGCTTGTTGATCTGATACTCCCCCTGCACAATTTCGTTCCCCGGCTGCGACACGTCGGTAGAAAACGTGAACAGAAAGTTCTTAGTGACGCGCTGCTGAATCGCAATTCGCGCCGATGGATTCTGATTGTTCCCGCCCAATGTTGGATCAATCTGCAAGCTGGAGATACCGGCTAATTTCTGCACGCCGCTGCTCAATTGGCCGGCAGCCTGCGACGCTATCATCGAATCTGTACTCTGACTGCTCGCTGCTGACTCCTGCGTCGTCTTTCCGCGCGCTACCAGATTAATGATGTCCGCTTGCGCCAGCGGCGGATCTGAAACGTATGAAGTCGTCAGCTTATCAAGCGGTCCGCGCAGTGTGAGGGTGAGATTGTATTGCTCGATCGTTGTGCCGACAGACACGTTCATGACCGGATGCGTCTGGTTCGGATCATCAAACGTAATGACGCCCCTCTGCAGTTGATACCGCACGTTGCGGTAAAACAGTTCCCCCGAATTCAACGTCGTCCTGCCCGTAATCACTGGATTAGCCGCGGTTCCGCGCACCTGCAGTGCCGCCTGCCCTTCCAGGCTCACCTGCGAACTCGTGGCGGCGAGATTCTCTCTCGATTGCACCGAAATCGAGAGACCGATAGTGTCCGCAAACCCAGGCTGCGATGGCGCGGCTCCGGTACTGAACTGGTCGCTGAAGCTGGCCAGGTCGAAATCCGGTGTGAACGACAAGCCATCGATGAGCACTCGACCACTGAGCGTGGAAGCGCTCATGTTTCCGGTGTATGCAAGATTTGTATCCAACAGAGTCCTCAATCCTTCCGGATAGAGAAGCCGTACCGATTGCGACTGCAACGCAAGATTGAACTGCAAACTCGGCCGGTAGGTGACCGATCCCGCGAATGTCACCTGCCCTCCCCCCATTTGGCCTTTCATCTGTGAGATCTGCACTCGATCGCTAGAAATGTCGAGCGTTCCATTCAACTTTTCAATTCCGATTGGTGCATCCGCGGTACTCATGGCCACATTCTTCAGCTGAACTTGCCCTTCTACTCCAGGCTTTCCTGACGTGGAGGTCGTTCGCACATCCAGCGCCAGGGTGCCTGCGCTGGCAACGTCAGGCGCCACAATCTTGATGATCCGCAAATCAACTGATCCCTTAGCCGTCAGAGTTGGCGCAATCGGTCCACCGACCGGCACCCGGCCCTCCACATGCAACGAGGTACCCGTGCCTTCGATGTCCGCGGGCTGCAACGTGATCACCGAATTCGCGTAGTCGGCCCGGATGGGCTTGGGAATCCCGATCTGCAGGGACTGATAACTCGCCTTCAAAACAGGAATCGATAGATGTGCCTCCACTCGAGATTTATCCTTCAACGGTCCCTTCAGTGACGCGTGCAATTCTGTCTGCCCTTGGAATCCGGCCGGGATGCTTGGAGCGTATGCTGCGGCGACGGCATCGAGCGGAACCGCACCCGTATCGATATTCGCCTCGGCGTTGTAGTCCCCGCTGAGAGCCACTTGTGCCCGTGCATGAATCTGCACTTGCGACACGCTCGAATCAACATTCAAGTCCGCCTTATGCTGTGCCACGCGCAAATTGGCTTTCACTTGAGAAATCGACTTGCCCTGCGCCTGCAACTCTGGCAATTGCACCGTTGCGTCAAGTTGAGGATCATCCACCGTCCCCTGCCCATTGACCGACACTGTAACCGTGCCCGTAATCGGAACGTTCTTCGCCTGCAGCATCCGCAACTTCTGCAGGACCACCCCGGGAGCATCGACCTTGACTTTGTAAGCCTTGGTTTTCGGAGTGTAAGCAAGGTCGGCATTGACCGTGCCAGCCTTCGCCGAAGCGGTTACGTTTGTTGAGATGGATCCGTTCTCCGCGTGTATCTTCGTGACCATCCGGTCCAACGGCTCGCCATACACATTGGCATTTGCGATCTCAATCTGCCCGGAACCGGCAGGGTTGAGCTGCGAACCACTCAGCGATAAATGTGCGTTGAGTTCTCCCGAAACTGGATAGTGCTGGTTTACCGCCTGCAGCAGTTCAGCAATCCCGAGTTGCTGAGCATCGAGCCGCGCCTGCAACTCCGCATCCGGTTCGAAGGCCCAGTCGTGCAACTTCACAGATGCGCTGAACGACGCTCGCCCTTTATGCGCATTCACGAGCGATCCATTTTGCACGGTCACTTGTGAAGGATCGGCATGGAGCGTCATCTTTGCGCTGCTCCACGCACTGCCTTCTACCTGCAGATTCTGGGCTTCGAGTTGAGCTTCGACCTTCGGCCTCTTCATCGATCCCGTGATATTGGCATTCGCTGTGGCTTTCCCGGAGACTGCTGGTGTTGCCGCCTGTCCGGGCCGGAAAGAAGATGCAATCGCCGCCAACTCATGCAGGTCATCCGCGACTAGGTTCACCTGCAACCGTGAACGATCGCTGACGGTCCCCTGCGCCGTTATGTTCGCGGACGGCATTCGCAAAACGGTGTTGTGTAATTCGATCGTCCCGCTGGCTCCGTCGTATAGCGCATGGATCGCTCCATTTACCGGCACTTCTCTCGCCGCCCGATTCTCCTTGCTTCCAGCCTTCGCTTGCACACTTAGATCCGAGCGCGCCTTCACGTTATCGATACTTCCCTTCCACGACGCCTCCGCAGTTCCGCTGAGCGTCCCCGACAGAGCCGCCGTGGAGGACTGTTGTGTTCCTGAAAGTTGTTGTAGCGCGCGAATCGAGATGCTCTGCAGTGAGGCCTTCACGTTGGATTGTGGCGTCGCATCCAAGTGGTTCATTTCGGCGTTGACCGTCACGCGCCCGCCGAGCGAATCAACCCTCAATTCGCTGACTCGCAGGTTGCCTCCAGCCAGCTGATACTGCCCTTCCAGGTTCCGCAATTCCGCGCGACGGCCTGATGCCGCGGCCGACAGCGCCTGGCTTGCGATCCGTCCGTCCACCGCGATGCTACGAAGCATCGGCTGATTTGCGCTCGACTGATAGTGCATCTTTCCTGTCAGCAATACGTCGCCCGAAGCGCTCGCGCTTGGCGACAAATCTTGAAGGTCCTGCGTGTGTATTCGTACTTGATAGTTCCCGTCCGCAACGGGATTAGAATAGTTCGTCACGCTCGCCTGCAGTTCGACTGCCGAGGCTCCAACCCGCAACAAGACAGACGGAACGTCAAGTTTGTCCGGAGTAGCCCTAAATCGCAGATCTAGCGCATGCGGTAATGGAGCATGATTCTCGTAACTCACATGTCCATTCCTGTAAGAGAGACTGCCGTTGTACTGCTTGGGCAACTCTGAAAAACGAATGTCCGTTGCCAGGTCGTATAAATCTGCCGCCAGCGGAGTCTTGCGGTCGTTGTAGTTCACCTCGCCGTTCGTGAGCCCGACATGCCCCACCGCAAGATCAAAAACATTTGTCGTGCTGCTGCTCTGGCTAGGAGGAGCAGTCGGCAAGTTGCTCGCTCCCTTCTGGTTCACCTGCATGTGAATCACAGGATGACCGATCAAAAGTTCACGCAACGAGACTTGATGATGCAACGCCGAAATAATCTTGACTCGGACCGTAAGCCGGTCTGCATGCAGCAATGGTGGTTGATCTGCGCCCTCCGTTCCGCGCATGGTGATGTCGTATAAAGTCGCGGTTAGTTTCGATAGGCTGAACTCCAGCCGCCCCACCGTCGTTTTGCCACCCGTGGCAGTTTCCGCAGCTTCCGCGATCTTACGCAACGCATAACTCTGGAAGGACGAACTCCTCAGGTACAGATACCCGCCGACTCCCGCGACAACAATCACTATTGCGACGATGAGTGCTGCCCAGCCGATCCTCCGTTTCCAACTCATAACACTCCTAAAATGCCTGTCCGATAGTGATGTAATACTGCAGTGGATTAATTCCCGGCACCGGATTCAAATTGCGGCCGATGTCGAACCGGACTGGCCCAATCGGTGTCGAATATCTCAACCCCACTCCGATCGTGTTCGTATAGTTGTCGATGAAGTTGCGCAGATTGATCGCGCTGTACACGTTGCCGCCGTCATAAAAAACCACTCCGCCCAGTGCTTTCATGATTCCCAGGGGAAAGCGGATTTCAGAATTGAAGATGAAGAGCTGTTTCCCTCCGACCGGCACGGTGACGTTTACGCATCCAGATTGTCCTTGCAGCACATTACAAAACGGAACCAACCGCTGCGGCCCAGCGGCATCGATCGGAAATCCGCGCAGCGAAGTTCCCCCGCCCGAGAAGAACAGCTGGCTGGTAGGAACGAAACTGCTGGCGAATGGAGATGCCAGGCCAAGCCGGATGCTGTTGGCGAAGACCAACGAATGAAATGGTTGGTACTGGGCAATCTGGCCGAAAAATTTCACGAAGTCGGCGCTCGATCCGAATACTGTGGGAGTGATGCCGAAATCGGCCGTTCCAAAAATCCCTCGATGCGCATCCAGCGGCTTGTCCCGCGTGTCATGAATCAGCGTCGCGGAAAGCGTCGACAATCGAACATTTTGGTCCTGCGGGAGCACCAGGTCTGGCACCAGGATGTGCGAAAGCGCCGTCTTGTTGAAGTCATACCGAAACTGCACGCGTGTGTTGTGCTTCCGGCTGATCAATCTCTCCACTTGAAACGAGACGTCTCCGAGGCCCGCTGTAAACAGCGGGTTTTCGCTGTTTCGCTCCAGCGAAAAACTGATCAGCGAACTCCACTGCGAGCCCACGAAGTGCGGCTGCATGTAAGTTGTCAGCAGTCGATAGTCGAGTCTCGACGCTAGAATTGACACGCTTCCCGTCTCCCCCAGCCCCCGCATGTTACGCCGCGTGAATTGCAGTGTTCCGCGTGGGCTGGCAAACGTCGACTCACTGGGCGCGATCTCGTTCCCATTGAGTCCGATCGATCCTCCACCACCCGGCAGCGCAACCGTGCCAGTAGGAATATTTCCGCCGCGGCGCGAGATCTCAAAGCCGAACCCGTAAGTAATCTCGTTTCGCTTCGCCTCGTGGACCTTCACCAGCGCCATCTCGTCCGTTTGATCGGTAATAGGCTTGCTCGGGCCCACGCTCGACCAGTCAAAAATGCCCAGGTCATACAATCGGCTCTCCGCTTCCAGCATTTTGCCGCGCTGCATCGGAGACTCAACCGGAATCTCAGCTGTTTTGCCAATCAGCGACAACTGTGTGTGATCCTGCCCCAGGTACACCACTTGATCGATTCGCACCAGCTGATGCTCGTCAATCGCGTATGCAATGTTCACGCGATGCGGATCTGGCGTCTTGTTAACCGTTGCTTTCACGTCCGCATTGAGATATCCGCGATTCAGGTATGTCGCCGAAATGCGATTCCGGTCCTCCGCCAGCTTTCTGGGCGAGTACGGCGCCCCCGCGCGCAATTGCAAACCGTTCGGCGCTGCAAGTTTTTGGGAGGGCACATTCCGGTTGCCAGAAACTTGCACATCTTCCACTAACGTTTGCGCGCCCTCTTCAATATCGAATTCCACATCGATCTTGGGCTCACGATCGACAGTCCGCGGCGTGATCTTGACTTCTTGGTAGCCCCGGTCACGATACAGGGCCTCCATGTTCGCCTTGCTCTGCTTCAGCAGCTTCTGACTCAGGCTTCCGTGAGTCCAGATATGTGACTTCTTTACCGAAACCTGGGCCAAAAGATCCTTCTCCGAGATCGCATAGTCCCCGTGGAAAAGAATCCGGTCTACTTTGTGCTTTTTCCCGCGATCAATCTTGTATACAAGCAGGATCTGGTCAGGCTTCCTCTGGAAGTCCGTGGTGACTGTGGCGTCATAAAATCCCTTCTTCTGGAAATAATCCGTAAGGTTGCGCTGACCCTCAGCCACCAGTTCCCGGTCGATAGTTCCCTCCGAAAAGACCGGAATCAGCTTCTTCATCTGGCGGCCAGACAGCCAGGGGATCGCACTGAGCTTCGCGCCTTCGGTTCGCACCGTGACGACGGGCCCCACCTCCACCGTGAAAGAAACCTCCACGCGGTTGGTTGCTGCGTCGTACTTGGGCGGATTCTCCTTGATGCTGCTCGCCAGCCGGTGCTGCTGGGTCAGGCTCCGTTTCATCAGTGCAGTGGCCGAACTGATGCGCCCCGGAGTGTATGGCTTTCCTCGTTTCAGAAGCCCGCCAGAAAGGCGCGCTCGTAACGAACGCACTGCATGCGCGAGGCGCTCCTCTTGTTTTCCGCTGGCGCCCTCGATTTGCACGGACGAGATCTTCGCTTGTTTCCCAGTCTCGATGCTGAACACAACGCTCACCAGTTGATGAGCATCATCGATTGCGGGCTCCGCATGAACCGAAGCCTGGAAGTACCCATTGCGATGCAGGAATTGCAACATTTCATTCTCGGCAATGGGTATTCGTGACGGATCGTAGGGATCCTCATCAGACAAGTTCGCGACCTGTAATAGCCGCGTGTATGTGAAGATCTTTTCCGCACCGGGGAATTTCACGATTCCCAGGTAGTATGCCGGTTCTAACAGGAAATTGACCCGCAGGCCCGAAACCTCGGGCACAACGCTCACCTGGACTTTTTCGAACTCTCCTGTCTGCTGCAGCGCATCGCGAGAAGCATCGACGTTCTTTTGGGAATAGGGTGCGTCCGATTTTTGCGTAACCAGTGCAACCATCGGCTTTAAGTCGCGATGAGGATTCGCGACCAGCGAGACCGCACTTACGTTCTGTCCTTCATACGATGCATTCGGCCCCTGCTGTTGAAGCTGCGCAAAAGCGCCCGCGCTCACCAGGCAGACAACAAAAATAAGGCCTCTGACCGACAATCGCATAGGGGAGCACCGGCATCAATTAGAGCGGCCAATTCGCTCTCCCCACGAACCAGGCAGCGATAGGTTCGACAGAGCCGCTCACGAGCGCAAGATTGGGATGCCTTCGCAACTGACGGAGTTGTCGGAAAACACGAAAGCCAGTTTGACAGTAACAGTGCACTTCAGATTGAATGAAAGTACGGAGCTGAATCGAGCTAAACCTCACCTTCAGCGCTCGAAATTCAATTGAGGAGCAATGCATGTCCGCACCCAGCCGCCGGCCTGAGATTCGCCGGCGCCGTACCCGCAAAGAGAAGATTGTTCAGCTGCGCAAACGCCTGGCAGCAGCCAAGACCGATGCCGATCGCACCCGTATCCAGGCCAAGTTGCACAAGCTCTCGGTTCTCTCTCCCGGCCAGCCGCTAGTGAAGTAACGCCCTTATTGAAAAGAAATAAAAGTGGGTGCCCCACGTCTCGCCGAAGTTGCGAGACGTGGGAATACGGATTTCAGGATCGGACCTTCCTTTTCAGGAAGGTCATTTCTCAGTCCGCCGCGTGAGACGTCGCTTCCCTGTCGTGGTCACCATCGCCCGCCACCTGCCGGTACACATCCAGTACTCGCCGCACAGAAGCGTCCCATGAAAAGCGTGTGGCCTGCTTGTATCCCCGCTCCTTCATCCGCTCGCGCAGCGACTGGTCCATCAGAACGCGGTGCAATGCCCGCATGATCTCGAACACGTTTTCGGGATTCACCAGAACCGCAGCGTTCCCCACAACCTCCGGCAGTGATGACACATTCGACGTCACGACCGGCGTCCCGTGGGCCATAGCCTCGAGCGGGGGCAGACCGAAACCTTCATACAGTGACGGGAACACGAAAATCTTGGCAGAGTCGTAGAAGATTCGCAGTACTTCAATAGGGATAAACCCTAAGAACCGCACATCGTTCTGCACACCACCCCGCACGACTGTGCGGCGAAGATCCGGATTCCCGGAAAGATCGTCCCCAATAATGATGAGCTTCAGATCGGGATACGCATCTTCCTTCTCTAACTCCGCTTTGAGCGCAGAAAACGCCTCAATCATGCGCACCACGTTCTTGTGCGGGCTGACGCGTCCCGCGTAGAGCAGAAACGGATAATTCACCTGGTATCGTTCTGCAATCAGTTCGCGGTCGCTCGCAGACGCGTGGCCGCGCAGGAATCTCTCGTCAATCGCGTTGTAAACAACTTCCACCCGGCTCGACGGGATCGCGAAGAACTTCTCGATCTCAGTGCGAGTGAAATTCGAGACCGCAAGAATCCGCGAGGCCCCTCGCAACACTTGCTTGGTCATCTGCAATTGCCATGTGCCCATGAAGCCCGTTTGCTCCCGCACCCGGGACACGTGCTCCAGCATGTCGTGCGCCGTCAGAACATAAGGACACGGCATGAGGCGTGGTACCGTGAAAAGATTGGGAATGTGAACCAGATCGCAATTCAGATTTTTGAGTGCGCCGCGGAATTCCCGATATCCCCGAACCGAATTCTCGGGCGCCTCCGCCGGGATATTGTGGAAGTTCGGCGGCAGAGTGCCGATTTCCTGCACCTTCGCCGGAGGCCCGATCAGAAAGTACTGGCTCGTGTGGTCCAGCCGGCTCAGCGTCCGAACGATGTTGCGAATGTACGTGCCGACGCCAAACTCCGTCATCCGCCGGATATCGATCGCGATCTTCACCGAGGAAATTTAATCACAGGGGGATCAAACTGACGAGCTGAATTAAGCCCGGACTTCGGCCTGCGCCTTGGCCCGCCGCTCCGCATAAAGCGGGAAGGTCTCGCAAAGCTCGAGCACCTGCCTCCGGACCTTGTCCAACACGGCGGCCTCCGTGCGATGCAGCAAGGCTTCTGCGATCCAGCGCCCGATCTGCCGCATTTCGGGTTCCTTCATCCCACGGGTGGTAAGTGCCGGCGTGCCAATACGGATGCCGCTCGGCTTCAGCGGGGGATTCGTATCGAACGGAATCGCATTCTTATTGACCGTGATTCCAGCCTCCCCGAGCGCCTTCTCGGCTTCGCTGCCCAACATTCCCTTGGAAAACACATCGACCAGCATCAGATGCGTATCGGTTCCGCCCGAGATTATGCGGAACCCTTCATCTGCGAGGGTCTGCGCGAGTACCTTCGCGTTCGCCACGACTTGCCGCGCGTAATCTCGGAACTCAGGCTGCATTGCCTCCTGGAAACACACCGCCTTCGCCGCCATGATGTGTACCAACGGCCCGCCTTGCATCCCTGGGAAGACCACCTTATCGATAGCCTGGGCGTATTCCGCTTTCGACAAGATCATTCCCGACCGCGGTCCGCGCAGCGTCTTATGCGTCGTCGACGTCACGACGTGAGCGTGCGGAACCGGCGATGGATGCGCTCCTCCCGCCACCAGTCCGGCAAAGTGAGCCATGTCGACCAGGTACAAGGCACCGACTTTATCCGCAATCTGCCGCATTCGCGCGAAATCAATGATCCGCGGATAGGCACTCCCGCCTCCAATGATGAGCTTGGGCTTTTCCTTCTCTGCGAGTTTCTCCAGTTCGTCGTAGTCGATCGTCTCGCTCTCTTTGGTTACTCCGTAGGGAATAATCTTGTAAGTCTTTCCGGAAAAGTTCAGGTGATGTCCGTGCGTCAGGTGCCCGCCGTGCGCCAGATTCAAGCCGAGGATGGTATCGCCGGGCTGCAATACCGCTGCGTACGCCTCCATATTGGCCTGCGAACCGGCGTGCGGCTGGACGTTCGCGTGCTCGGCGCCAAAAAGCTGCTTGGCGCGGTCACGCGCCAGATTCTCCACCACGTCAGTGAACTCACATCCGCCGTAATAGCGCTTTCCCGGATATCCCTCGGCATACTTGTTCGTGAACACTGATCCCGCGGCTTCGAGTACAGCTTCGCTGACGAAGTTTTCGGAAGCAATCAACTCGAGGCCCTCATGTTGACGCCGAGTCTCGTTATCAATGGCAGCCGCGATCTGCGGATCAGATTCAAACAGCGGACGGTACATCCTGGAATTTTTCATGACTTATCCCTGATTTCGTATATGTCTGCCTGGTGCAGTTCCATGTAACGCTCCGGAGCCTTCACCGGAGTAAATCCAAATTGCGAATAAAGCCCATGCGCATCCCGCGTCAGCAAAATCCATCGTCGCAACCCTTGCAGTGATGGATGCTGCATAATGCACTCCATCATCCACTTGCCAAGCCCGCGCCCGCGATAAGCGTCAAAAACGAATACATCGCCCAAATAAGCAACCGTCGCGAAATCGCTAATAACCCGAGCAAACCCAACCTGGGGTGCTCCAACCGAATCGGGTGCCCCACTTCTGGCCGGTGTTGCCAGAAGTGTGGATTTTCCCGCGACATCATGATAAATCCCAAAGCACAGCGAATGCTCAATCGATCGGGCAACGATCTCCCGCGAAATTCCCTTCGCCCAATAACAAGCAGTCAGAAATGTATGAATCACTTCCAGATCCAGCCGCGAAGGATCAGTACTGATTACAAACTCCCCGCGCCTGAACTCAATCGATGAGGCTCCGGCATTTCGTCCTTCAGCCAACATCCTGCAATTCTAAACGCAACGTTTCGCCGACTAAGTGCTAAATGCCGAAAGCTAACTGCTGCCTCTAAAACGCCGTTCTCAGGAACGAGACCAACTGCCACCCATCCATGTACTTGTAAGGAGTCTCACCCGTTGTGTAATGCCCACAAGGCAGAACGGCGACCTTGTGATCCAGGCCATGCCGCGCAAACTCCTCCACGACCTGCCGGGAGAACTCCGGCAGAAACGTCAGGTCGTACGCCGCATAAACAATCAGCGACTTCTTCGGCCAGCGCGAGAACTGCTCGAAGTACGACATGGGACTGATCGCCAGCCACACCTTCCGCAGTTCCTCAAGGTCAATCTTTTCTTCAATCCCTTTTCGGATATGCCTCGTGGACTGTCCGTGCCACACCACATCGGCGAAGTAGGTTGACGCATGATTGAAAGCCGCCACCCGGACCCGCGGATCATGCGCCGCCGCAATAAACGCATAGCACGATCCCAGGCTAGTGCCCACGATTCCGAGATTGCTGTAGCCCTGTTTCTCCAGCCAGTCTAGGCAACAGCGGATGTCCACCACACCCTGCCGCACCGCGTCGAGCGTCCGTCCAATATTCGCCGAAACCGCGTAGTCCGCGCGCTTGATCTCGGCAGGCATGCGAATGTCGTGATACGGCATGCTCAGCCGAAGCACCGCGATGCCCATAATATTCAGCACGCGGCACAGACCGACGTACGCAATCGCATCCGAATTCCAGTGAGGCAACAGAACTACCGCGCGTCGTCCACGCGCCGGGAACCACCTTGCATTCACCAGATCGTTCTCTGGATAGGGCGTCCTCACCGGCGACGTGAAGCGTAGAAACTCCGCGAATTGCCCTTTAACCTTGGCCTCTAACTTGGGATCCGGCACCTCACGCGTCGAGAAGACCTGCACCTCACGCGTCTCCACCCGATAGTCAGTCGGCTTCACATACGAATAGAACTCGTCACTCGCCGCCACGATCCGGCGGTTGTATTCGAGAAAATACTTCTCGGGATTGTCGGCGGCCTGTCCCGGAGAACACCCGTTCCGGCAAGGCCACTCCCGCGCCCAGTCCACACCCCAATCCAGCGGACGCACCACCCGGTTGTTGTCCACCGAGGTCAGCCGGTGTTCCCAGTCGTACATCCACTGTGCGTAGCGGGAAGGCATAGAGAACCAATTAGTCTAGCAAGCAGAAACGAGAATTCACGGCCAGATTCAGCCAACGGCCGCAATTCGCTCCCAACTGCCCGATTTATCCGTCCAAGCGGGACTCCAACCGATCGTCGCGTTCCATTTCGAAACATCCCCTATATAACCATCGCGCTTTGTGACAACGGACACTGAAGTTTCGGTCGGCGGTCTGATGATCTAAACCAGGTGCCTGGTTGAACTGTAACTACATTTGGAGCTACAAGGCGATTTGAATGGGATGAAGCCAAGAGCCGCGCGAATGTTCCCAAACACGGGTTTCATCTTGGCGATGCCCCGGAAATGTTCACAGGTCCCTTTCTCGCCCGTCCGGACACTCGCGAAGACTACGGAGAAGAACGATGGATCGGCGTTGGGATAACAAAGAGTCGTTTGGCTTTTGTAGCGTTCGCCGTGCTATCTAGTGAGACGATCCGTATTATTTCCCTGAGGAAAGCGAGCAATGAAGAGCGCCAGGAATACGAAACAGCATTCTATGACGGATTGGAAGCGGATTGACGCGATGCGCGATGAAGACATCGACTTCTCGGATATACCCGAAATGGGTCCCGACTTCTTTGCCAACGCCATCCTTTGGCCCGGCCCGAAACAGCAGATTACGCTCCGGCTCGATCGTGACATTCTAAAGTTTTTTCGGAAGCAGGGACGCGGTTACCAGACTGTTATCAACGGCGTCCTGCGAAAATACATGGAAGCACAAAGCAAACCGAATAAACGCTAACTCACATACCTGCGCGGCACTCTCTTCGAAATATTGCAAAGAATCTCGTACGCTGAACTGTTCGCCAGCCGCGCGTGTTCCAGCGCGTCAACACTGAGCCCGTCGCAGTTCCCGAGCAGAATCACTTCATCTCCGACCGACACCCCGGGGATCCCTGTCACGTCGACGAGCGTCAAATCCATCGAGATGCTGCCCAGGATCGGCGCATAGTGCTCGCGCAGAATTACGCGCCCGCGATTTGAAAGCTGCCGGTTGAATCCATCGGCATACCCGACGGGAAGCACCGCGACATGCGCCGGCGCCTTGGTGACGTACGTCCCGTTGTATCCCAACGGATGATTTGCCCCGAAGTTCCGTAACGAAAGAATCCGCGTCTTCCAGGTCAGAATCGGTTTGACCGCCAGGCGCAGAGTCCCTCCGCTCACTTCGCGCCCTGCGCGCTGAAATGGCAGATGGTAGCCGTACAGCGCCACACCCGGTCGCACCATCGTGTTCCACGTCTCCCGTCGCGAGATCACTGCGCCAGTGTTGGCCACATGCACGAGCTTCGGATCAAATCCGGCTTCCAACACCATCCGTCGCGCCGCTTCAAAAGTGCGTTCTTGCTCGCCCACTGACGGCGCGTCCATGATTTCAGAAGACGCAAGATGAGTTGAGATTCCTTCCAGGGCAAGATGTTTCGCCGCTCGCAGTACCTCGAGCACGGACGCAAGCTGATCCGGCGCCACGCCCAGCCGGCCCATTCCCGTATCAACTTTCAAATGCACCGCGTGCTGCGACACTCCGAGAGCGGCCGCCGCCCGGTCCAGCGACTCGATCTGCCATGGTTCCCAAACTGTAGGAGTAAGCCGCAGCCGCACGATTTCGGTCTCTTCGCCTCTCCAGAAACCGGTCATCAGCAACATGTTCGCGCGAACTCCGGCATCGCGCAGTGGAATCGCCTCATCCAGCGATGTCACGCCCAGCCATTTCGCGCCTTCTGCCTCAAGCGCTTTCGAGCACTCCAATGCTCCATGTCCGTACGCATCCGCCTTAACGACGGCGCATACAGTCACATTGGCACCCACATGCTTCTGCACTGTGCGGAAGTTCTGCCGGAGAGTTGCCAGCGATACGTCGGCCCACGTCGGACGCGTTGCCGCACGGCTCAGGATTTCAGCAGTAGTCGCCACTCTTGCGATTATAGCGGGAGCAGCCCGCGCGCCGAGGTTACGCTGGGTCTACTCCCGCCATCACTCACCGAAATAGGATGTCATCCTGAGCGTAGCCGGAGTGCAGCGAAGCGGAACTCCGGCGCAGTCGAAGGATCCCTACGTGACTCCTACCGTCCCAACGCGAAGTTCACCGTGATCTGCGTCTCCACTTCGATCACGTCTCCATTCAGAATGTACGGCCGATAGCACCACTGGCTCACCGCATTCACGGCCGCCGGCACCAGCATCAGATGCCCCGCGCCCGATACTCAAAGTGGGGTGCCCCGTGTCTCGCAGCAGTTGCGAGACGCGGGATTTCGGGTGTCGACATCTTCACCGTCCCAACACGAAGTTCACCGTGATCTGCGTCTCCACTTCGATCACGTCTCCATTCAGAATGTACGGTCGGTAGCGCCACTGGCTCACTGCATCCAACGCCGCCGGCACCAGCATCGGATGCCCCGAAATCAACCGCAGATTATCGATCGTACCCGCCTTGCTGATCACCGCAGCCAAAACCACAGGCCCCTGGATCCGCGCCGCCATCGCCAACTGCGGATACTTCGGCTCCACTTTGCGAATCAGCATCCCCTGCAACATCTCCGACCGTTTGAATATTTTCTCAATCTTCGGAGTCGCAGGTATGACGGCATTGTGCCCGCCGATCTCGACAGGAAGATTCGTCCCTCCTCCACCGTACGTTCCAGGACCCAGATCCGGCGGCCCGGTCGGGCCAGGATCAGCGATCGGCCCTTCCGGCTGGATGCCGTGCCCGATATACCTCGGTTGCATAAGCGGACCGCTGTAAGGAATGATCTGCACGCCTGTGTTCCTCACACCACCGCCATGTGGTCGGGGCGCGGGCCCGGGATCCCTTCTCCCCAAGATGACCGGAGTCGAAACTGTCCGGCTAGTCGGCGATCCGACTGTACTCAGTATCGGGATCAGCAGCAACAATCCCACTATCCCCGCCTGCAATCCAAACGAAGTCAACGTCGTCCAGCTGCGGCGCCCACGCTCGGCCCATGACACTTCCAACAGACTTTCGGCAAACATGGCGTCCTCCTCGGGTAAATCTCCGTCTGCTGCTATGGACACCACCTAAACCAGCCCTGGCGCTGCCTACGCAAGAAAAAAAGGCCGCGTAGTAACGCGGCCTTGGTGGAACTTTTTAGACACTCGAGGTGTCGGCTTTCTCTACTATTTCGGCGGCTCGCTCGGCTTCGCTGCCGGAGTAGCCGGTTTCGGTGTGGTTGCCCCCGGAGCCTTCACAGCGGGCTTCGTGCCGGTACCGGTCGAGGCAGGTGCGGCCACCCCCGACTGCACGTTGTAGGCTTCCACGACATTCTTCGTGATGTCTACCGCATCAGGATTCCACCACAGCACCGGGCTCTGCGGCCACGGCTTCGAGGTGTCGATCATCATCGTGTAGCCGTTTTCCTGCGAATACTTCACGATGAGCGGAGCCATCTTCGACAGGATCTTGCTGGCGATTTCCTGCTGCTGATTGCCGACTTCTTCCTGCGCGTCCTGAACATTTCGATCGAAGAGCTTTTGCTTGCTCTCGATCTGCTTTTTCAGGTTCGCCGCTGCCTCTTCGTTGAGCTTAGGCCCTTGCGTCTCAAGCTGTTTCTTCAGCGACTCCAGTTCATCGTTCTGGTTCTTCAGTTCAGCCTGCTTGGGCGCATACTTTGCCTGCAGAGCGTCCATGTCGCGACGGCCTTCGTTGCAGGCGAAAATCGCGTCCTGGATGTTGATGGTACCCACCCGCCCTGGCCCGGTGGTCGCAGGCGCTGTTGACGCCGGGCTCGAAGCCGCAGCTGAGGGGGTGGATGGCGGAGTGGCAGCGCTGCCGGTTTGCGCGAGTGCGGTGAACGTAAAGCTTGCCACAATCGCCAGAGGAATACTCAGAAACTTGCTTTTCATTGGGTTGATTGAACTCCTTGGAACATAGTTCCGGGACTGACTTCGAATCTCGCTCTCTGATCGCTTCTTCAGTTAACGCTGGGCCGCACTGAATGAGGTCTCCGCTGGGTAGCGGCCGCCATCGGACTAGGCGCACTAGATTGCCAGCATCGCACGCCGCGTACACAGACGTGCCGTCCACTCCTTCATCCTACGCTGAATGGCGTGAACCTTAATATTATAGTGACCTAGATCCAACAGCGTCAAACCTGTTTCGAGCAGATCAGCCGTATTAATCATCGGCCACCGCCCACTTGAAATTCGGCTTTACTGGCCATTAGCCACTCACCACTGCTCCTAGAATGTCGTCGCCACCGTGAACCGGAACGTCTTCCGCGGCTCCCTCAATAGGAAACTCGGAGCAAACGATTGTGTCGCCAGCTTGTACGTGTACGCTCCCGCCGCCGTCATCTCCCACTGCCCTGTGGTCGGATTTCTGCTTCCCGGGAACATCTCCGGCGTAATCGGAATTGGAGGATTCGCTGGGGTATCCAGTCGCAGCGGGTTGTATGCCCAATAGATTCGGAATGGCGCATTCACTACCGGCAGGAACATCTGCAATTCCAGTCCGGTTGACATGCGAGGTTTCCAGTTCGTAGCGCTCAGAACCTGGAGATACTTCGACGGAGTCGGGTTCAGCACGCCGCCGCCCTGGCAGTTGAACCCAGCATCCAACTGCGGACACCCGAATGGAGTTCCGACTACCTGGTCATATTGCGCTTGCGCAATCTGCAACTGCGATCGCCGAATGATTGGGTCGATTCCCACGTCAACAAACGGCGCTATCGCCACCGGTCCCGCAATCGTAATGCGGTACTCCAGGTTCGACCACGCGCTCATATCGCCGCCCGGGAACACGATCTGGTCGACTGGAATCGGAATCGTCCAGTTCCCCAAGCGCGGGTTCGCCGGATTCTTTGGCACCGGCGTTCCGTCGGGATTCGTTAGCGTAATCACGTTCGAACTCGGCAGGAACGCCACCGGGGAAACCGAACGGATATCGAATCCGCGGATATCGTTCTCGCCGCCCATATAAAAGCGCTGGAATGGCGGAGCGACGAGGCCACCAAAGCCGGTGATGAAAGATCCGTTAGCAGTGAATCCGATGGCGTTGCGCCCTTTTTGCACCGGAATGAACCGCTTGTATTGCGCGATCGGACGAATCGATCGCACGGTTCCGCCCAGGCCAGCGAACTCAGCGCCCAGCGTCAGTGAATGTCCCCGATGGGGTGAAATCCCGCTGTCCAACGTGTTGAATGAGAAATTCGGGAATATCTTGCTGGTGATGATTCCATTCACAGCATTTGGTCCGGAAATACCGCGGAACGCGATGAAGTCGAACAACGTCTTCGAAGCCGTGCTGAGGGGAATCAGGGTCGACCGGTCAAACGAATATGTGATTCCAACACGCTTGAACGAACGCCGCAGCGGATAGCTCAGCGATGTCGTGAAGCCCACGCTTGACTGAGAATAGTTCTGCAGGTTCTGCAAAACGGCGCTGGGCAGGTTCAGGTTCTGCCCGCTGAAAATCGAAAGCTGTCGTGCCTGGTTGTAGCTGATCTTGTTGCCGAAGACCGTGAATCCAAATTGCAGGGGACGGTCGAACATGTAAGGTTGGGTATAACCAAACAGAACGCTGCGCGCCAGATTTCCCAGGCTGATCTGCACCTGCAAGGTCTCGCCGCGTCCCAGGAAATTGTTCGTCGAGTAGTTCAGCCCGATGAACGCGCCTTCCAACCCGCTGACACCCCCGTTCAAGCCAACCTGGTTCTTGCCTCTTTCGTGGACGTGCAGCGTCAGGTCAACCTGGCCATTCTTTTCATCCAGCTTTTTTTCCGTGACGTTCGGATCATCCGGCTTCAGTTGATCGAAATAGGAAAGCTGATTCAGCCGAAGCAGACTCAGTTCCCAGAGGCGGGAGTTGTAGATCCCGCCCTCTTCCAATGTCAACTCGCGCCGAATGACCTTGTCGCGTGTCGTCGTGTTCCCCTGGAACTCGATGCGACGCACATAGAACTGCTTGCCTTCATCGACGTCAATCTCCAGGTTGGCCAGCTTCTTCTCGTCATCAAACGTGGTCTGCGGGACGCCCGTGTAGTTGATGTACCCGTACTCGCCGTATGCCTTGCGCAGATTCTCCAGGCCTTTGGCAATTTTCTCGCGGCTGAAGATATCGCCATCCCGCAGGGGAAACATAGAACGCAGGGCCGCCGTGTTGCTAATGGCCTTATTGTTCTTGAACGTGATCTTCCCTAGCCGGTATTTATCGCCTTCATCGATCGGCATTGTTATGTCGACCGCCTTGCCCGGTCCGGCCTGTATCAGGGGAATGTGCGCTCCTTTGTGACCGGTATCGTGAATCACCGTCGTAGGATCGCTCACTGCCGCTTTGAAATATCCGCGGTTTTGATACTCCGCGCGCACTCGTTCGGTATCTTCTTCCAGCTTGGTCGCGTCGTACGTCTTGGAGAAAAGATTCTCGAGGAAGATAGAGTGGGGAATCCCGACCGGCTTCAGGTTCTTCATCGAGGAGCGCAGAATGCGGCTCTTGATGTTCTTGTTCCCCTGAAAAATGATCTTGCCGACCTTGACCTTCGGGCCTTCCTTCACCACGAACACAATGCCCACCGCCGCCGGTGGAATCTGGCGGACTTCCGTTCGGATCGTCGCGAACTGCCGTCCGTGCTCCGACAGCAGGTTCTTGATCGAGACCTCAGCTTTCTTGATGCGTGTGGGATCGTACTGGCTTTCTACCGTGAGCCCGACCTTGTCCTGTTTGAACCGATCGAGAATGTCGCTGTTGGAGACCGAACTTGTTCCGACGTATTCAATCGTGCGGATCGTCGGCTTTTCCTTCACCTGCACGATGATTCGCCACCCTTTCGGCGTCTCCTCGCGCAGGAACTTGATATCTTCGAAGTAACCCGTGTTCCACAATGAGTTGAAATCGCGTTCCAGGCCGGAAGCGTCGTAAACATCCCCCGGCTTCGAGAAGATGCGGGCACGGATCGTATCGGCAGGAATGCGGCGGTTGCCGGTAACCACGATTTCAGAGATTACGTCGTTCTGTGCAGACGCCTGCCGGGCCGCTCCCAGCAGCATGAGAAGCGCCACAAGCAGGCCGCACACGCGCCACACCTTCCCCCTCCAAATCCGCTGGAATGAATGAGATGGCTCCGCAGGCACCCTCTTATCGCAGGGAGCCTTGGGCGCGGCAAGGTTCTCCGAATGAAAGCGAAAAGGAATCGCTACGACCTCAAGCCTCTGGGATATAAGAAAACTGTCATTATACGGTAGAGCACAGGAAAGCGTCCAAAACTGCGGCTCTCTATGCGCGTCTTTCGGCCGCTGCTAGATGCTGTTGGCTAAAGCTGTTGAGAAACAGGGCAACGAGTCGCTGACCGCTGGCCTCTGGTCACTGGCTACTGATCTTCTCTACTTCAACCAAGACGGAATAAAACGTAGCCGAGTTGCCCATGTCGGTAAGTTTTTCTGAGGTTAAGCTGTTGATACTTTGAAATCCCGGCGCCATCTTCGCCCAATAGAGACTTGCGGAAACCACTCCCGGCTGCACTTTACCGTCCACTCGCGCTTTGAGCTCGACATCTCCACGCCGGTTGAACACCCGCACCCAATCTCCCTCGGCAATTCCGCGAGCTCGCGCGTCCGCAGCTGATATCTCCAGCAGTCCAGGTTCTTCCATCTCCTGCACAGAAGGAAGATTGGCAAAAGTCGTATTCAGGAAGTTGTCGGCCTTGCGCGCGAGCAACTCAAGAGGAAGCGAATCACCCTTCCTCCCATGCCGCGACTCCGATGGTGGACGAAACTCCACAACGGGATCCAATCCCTGCCTCTTCAACTCTTCGGAATAAAGTTCAGCCTTCCCGGAAGAAGTCCGGAATCCCCCGTGTGCAAACGGAAGAAACGGCGTGAAAGAATCCGAATCAGGGCGCCCCACTTCATCTGGGTGCCCCACTTCTGGCCGGTTTTGCCAGAAGTGGGGATTTTCTCGGATCTCTTCTCGAATAGCCGAAAGCCGAGAGCCGAAAGCCGTGTTTTCAGAATTCGAAAAACTCATCCTCCGATATCCTTGCTCGAGCCGTTCCCGACTCATCCCCCGCATCCACGGATCTTCCGACTCCAGCGCAAGATCAATCATCTGGTCGACACTCTCGCGGAAGCACTCCTCCTCGAATCCCATCCGCTCGGCCAGCGATCGGAACACCTCAACATTCGACCGGCATTCACCTACCGGTTCAATCGCCTGGTTCGAAACCTGCACGTAATAGTGCCCATATCCCTTCTGCAAATCCTTATGCTCAAAAAAGGTCGTCGCCGGCAAAACAATGTCCGCATAGTCCGTCGTATCAGTGAAAAACTGCTCATGCACGACCGTAAAAAGATCCGGACGCATCAACCCTCGAATCACCGCTTGATGATTCGGACACACCGCCGCAGGATTGGAGTTGTAAACAAACAATGCCTTCACCGGCGGATCACTCACTTCATTCAGCACACGCCCGAGTTCGGTCATATTGAGCGTACGGGCCTCGCGCCCGAGAGCGCTCTTCATCAAATCCGGACGCTTCAGCCCTGCCGAGTTGAAATCCGCCGCGCCGCTCACCGACATCTGTAAGCCGCCGCCCACTTCCCTCCACGATCCCGTCACGCAAGGCAGCATCACGATGGCTCGCGTTGCCATCCCGCCGCCTTCGGATCGCTGCACGCCATAGTTCAGGCGGATCACCGACGGCCGCGTCGTCGCATATTCGCGCGCCAGCTTTCGAATGTCGTCCGCCGCAATTCCGGTCCACTGCGCAACACGCTCCGGCGAATACTCTCTTACCTTTTCCCGCAGCTGCTCGAATCCCACTGTGTACTTCTCGACGTAATCGGCGTCATGCAGATTCTCGTCAATGATCACGTGCATCATCCCCAACGCCAGCGCTCCGTCCGTGCCGGGATTAATCGGCAGATACCAATCCGCACACTCTGCGGTCTTTGTGCGGTACGGATCGATCACCACCAGCTTCGCGCCATTGCGCCGCGCCTCGGTGATGAAGGGCCACAGATGGACATTGTTCCCGTGAATATTCGCTGCCCACGCGATGATGTACTTCGAATGCCGGAATTGCTCCGGCTCCGTCCCCATCTTCGCCCCAAGCACCGACTTCAACCCAGCCTCGCCCGCCGCCGAGCAGATTGTCCGCTCGAGCTGCGACGCTCCCAACCGATGGAAAAATCTCCGGTCCATCGACCCGCCGTTCAGCGCACCGAGCGTTCCCCCGTACGAATAAGGCAGAATCGCCTCACTCCCAAACCCAGCAGAAATCCCGCGAAATCGGGAAGTGATCTCGTCCAGAGCCTCATCCCAAGAAATCCGCTGCCAAACCTCTTGCGCTTGTGTAGGGACGGACGCATTCGTCCGTCCCGGCCCTTTAGGGCCGACCCTGCGCATGGGATACAGAACTCGGTCCGGTGAATACACCCGATCCAAATACTTCGCCACTTTGGCGCACAAGAACCCACGAGTCACCGGATGCTCCGGATCTCCCTGGATCTTGGTGGCTTTCCCATCGTCCACCGTGATCAACACACCACAAGCATCGGGACAATCATGCGGACAAGCCGCCTTCACAATCTGCTTCATCGTTGTTTGATTATACGTGGCTTCACTAAGGTGATTGTCAGCAGAGAACGTGCGCCGGGTAAAAGAAAAAAGGCGGCCGGCAGCCGCCCAAATCTCAAATATTAATAGTGGACAAAGGCGAAAGAGACTTTCCTTAATGAACCTTCGTGTCCTTTGTGGTTGACGGTTTTAGCGTCAACTACTTCAACTCCAAAACTTCCTTCTCTTTCGCCTTACTCATCTCTTCCATCTTCTTGATCTCGCCGTCGGTCAGTTTCTGAATCTCATCCAGCGACCGCTTCTCTTCGTCTTCGGTGATCTTCTTGTCCTTGAGCGCCTTCTTGATCGCGTCATTTCCATCGCGCCGGATATTACGCACCGCCGTCCGGTGCTCCTCAAGAGCTTTGTGCAGGTGCTTCACCATATCCTGCCGCCGTTCCTGGGTCAGCGGTGGCACCGGCACCCGGATCATCTTGCCATCGTTCATCGGATTCAGTCCCAAATCGCCGCTGCGAATCGCCTTTTCGATGGCGCCCAACTGCGAAGGATCAAACGGCTGCACCGTAATCAACTGCGCCTCGGGCGCATGCACCTGCGCCACCTGATTTAGCGGCATCTGCGAGCCGTAAGCATCCACCGTCACGCCATCGAGCATATGCACTGATGCGCGCCCCGTACGCGTGGCCGCCATTGCCTTGCGAAAATCCTCGACTGCCTTATCCATCCGAGTTTTCAACTGCGTGTACGTATCTTTCAGACCAGCAATTGAGGCCATGGTTGCCATAGATTGAGTTCCTCCCAACCAAAACGTCGAATTATAAACCCCCAAAAGAACAATGCAGAAGTAAGAAGGCAGAATGAAGAAGTTACCAAACCGTGTGGCCTTTACTTCAGCATTCTGACTTCTGACTTCTGCATTCTCTAGGCGCTTACCATCGACCCGATCTTCTCGCCGAGTACCACCCGCCGGATATTCCCGTGATGATTCAGGCTGAACACGACAATCGGAAGATTATTGTCCTTACACAGCGAGATGGCCGTGGAATCCATCACCTTCAAATTAAGCTTCAGGACGTCCATGTAAGTAATCTGATTGAACTTCCGCGCCCCATCCACCTTCATCGGATCAGCGTCGTAAATGCCGTCAACCTTCGTGGCCTTCAAGATCGCGTCCGCCTTGATCTCCATCGCGCGTAGCGAAGCGGCGGTATCGGTCGAGAAATATGGGTTCCCTGTTCCCCCGGCAAAGATTACAACGCGCCCCTTCTCCAAATGCCGTATCGCCCGCCGCCGGATAAACGGCTCAGCCACCTGGTTCATCTCAATCGCCGACTGGACCCGCGTGTATACACCCTGCTTTTCCAGCGCATCCTGCAACGCAAGCGCATTGATCACAGTGGCCAGCATTCCCATGTGATCGGCCGACACGCGATCCATGTCCTTTGCCTGCTGGGCAACGCCGCGGAAGAAATTCCCGCCACCGACCACAATCGCGATCTGCACACCAACCTGACGGACCTCTGCGATCTCAGCAGCGATCTCGTGAATCCGCTTGGTCTCGACACCAAAGCCCTGGTTTGCCGCCAAAGCCTCGCCCGACAGCTTGAGAAGAATGCGCTTGAAGACAGGGGTTGGATTCGTCATGAAGGTTGACCGTCGCCCGAATGCCGCCCGGTTTCTCTGTGGGCCTCTGTGTACCCTGTGGTGAGTTCTTTTACCAGAGAGGATACCGGGAGCCGCAGAAACAGCTTACATTAAAAAAGGCGCCCCGCAGGGCGCCTTCGAACTACTCGGCTTTTGGCTCCGTAGGTTTGGTGATCGCGACGGTCTCCCCCGCGTCACCCACCTTGAACCGCGCGAACCGGCGCACGGCGATGTTCTCGCCGAGTTTGCCGATTTTCGAAGCAATCAGCTGACTGATCGAGATGGTCTGGTCCTTGATGAAAGGCTGTTCGAGCAAGCAGACTTCCTCATAGAACTTCTCCATCTTGCCGTTGACCATCTTTTCGGCGATGTTCTGCGGCTTGCCGCTGGCAATCGCCTGCGCCAAAAAGATATCCTTCTCGCGCTTGAAGTCGGCTTCCGTAACATCTTCCTTCCGCACGTACTTCGGATCGCTCGCTGCAATGTGCATCGAGATATCGTGCAGCAACTCCTTGAAGTCATCCGTGCGGGCAACGAAGTCGCTCTCGCAGTTCACTTCGAGGAGCACACCAATCTTGCCGCCGGCGTGAATGTAGCTCGCCACCAACCCTTCGCTCGTGACGCGTGCCGACTTCTTGGCCGCCACCGAAACTCCCTTTTTCCGCAGAACGATGACCGCCTGCTCCATGTCGCCCTTGGCTTCGGTCAAAGCCTGTTTGCAATCCATCATCGGAGCCCCGGTCTTCTCCCGGAGATCCTTCACTTGCTGCGCTGTAATATTCACTGTAGTAGTACCCATGTAATTTTCCTTCGTAGAGACGCAGCTTGCTGCGTCTCTTCTAGCCACCTGATGATCTGCCGACATCGGCAAGAGACGTTGCAAGCAACGCCTCTACAGAAAACTTGACCCGCGCCGGGATTTCCTAGCAACGACCCGCGCGGGTCCGATTGTTTCCTTAGGATAAATGCCGGGTCTTTCTTAAATGTCCTTGCACGGCAGAATTCAACATTGCGGAGCCGCCGCGTCCATCCTCCTCCGCTTACCTCGTCAGGCTTCCTTTCGTTGCCTGGCGGGCTGCAACCACTCCTGCGCAGCCTCAAGACTATTGAACACCCGCATCAGCCGGCCCGTGCCTGCCGTTTCCCGACAAATCTCGAACATTCGGGCCATACCGTATGCAAACTCGCTGCTCGTGGCAAACGCCTGACGGGAACCCGCTGCAAAGACTCTCTGGCGCGCTACCGTCTGAATCTCCTCTACCGTGAGCGCGATCTTCGTGACCCTCGTTCCATCGAACAACTGATCAAAGCCTGGGTTGAAGTCCGGATCGTTTTTCAACCGATCCTGATGCGCCGCAATATCGGAGTAGCTGAGAGTCCCCGTGGCGGTACTGGTCACAAGTCTGCGTTGCTTGTCTATTACACAGGTCAGAGGCATCCGACATCTTCCGTCAGTATCGTTGCCCTGATCTGGATCCGACCCGCCCCGGTGGCCTGATCACTGCAACTTGCTCGATCCCTTAAACCGTCTGGCTCTCGACCTTCGGTAGGTCGGCATCTTCATTCGCAACCGGTTTCTTGTGCGTGCCCGGTCCCAGCACTTCTTCCATGCTGATATTTTCCGACGAATCCACCGCCGCGGCTTCTTCGGAGTACTCGCCCGCTGCAGCTTCCGCCGCCTGCGCCTCATCCGTCGCCGTCTGCAGGTCCGCAACCTGCTTGTCGGTCATCAACTGCGCGCCTTCCGCAATCGATTCCGAAATCTTCGACGTAAACAACCGGATCGCGCGCAACGCATCATCGTTGCCCGGGATCACGTAATCCACTTCGGTCGGATCGCAGTTCGTATCCACAACCGCTACGACCGGAATTCCCAGCTTGCGCGCTTCGCGCACCGCAATCTGCTCTTTGTTCGAATCGATTACGAAGATCGCGTCCGGCAACCGGCTCATATTCTTGATGCCCGCCAGGTTCGCCTGCAGATGCTTCCGCTCGCGCTCGAGCTTGATCACTTCCTTCTTTGGCAGCAGCTCATACCGGCCGTCCGTGGCCATGTCGTCGAGCTCTTTCAGCCGCTTCACCGATTTCTGCACGGTGACCCAGTTGGTGAGGAGTCCACCCAGCCAGCGCTGGTTGATGTAGAACGCGCCGCACTTCTGCGCCTCTTCGGCAATCGCGTCCTGCGCCTGGCGCTTGGTCCCCACGAACAGCACAATTTTGCCGTCGGTCGCCAGGTCCTGTACAAACTTCGACGCCTCTTTAAACATTTTCAGCGTCTTCTGCAGATCGATGATGTAGATCCCATTGCGCTCTCCGAAGATGTATTCCTTCATCTTGGGATTCCAGCGCTTCGTCTGATGCCCGAAGTGAACTCCCGCTTCGAGCAACTCCTTCATTGTGATAGTAGCCACGTTTCTCCTTTTTTAGTCTGCATCCTTCGCGCCGCTTGCCGCTCCGGATTGCCATTCCCGTCCCCGCACCGCGAAGTACGGGAAGAATTGAACACCAAATTTTTTCGTAGAGACGTAGCTTGCTACGTCTCTCCAACCACGAGTCGGCGTGCCTGTGCCGGCAAGAGACGTTGCAAGCAACGTCTCTACAGAAGTTAGCGTTTCGAGAACTGGAACCGCTTTCTCGCGCCCTTCTGTCCGTACTTCTTCCGTTCTTTTCCGCGCGAGTCGCGACTGATCATGCCCTCGGACTTCAGCTTCTTGCGCAATTCCACATTGAATTGCATCAGAGCGCGGGCAATGCCGAGTTTCACGGCATCTGCCTGACCGCGCACGCCGCCGCCCAGTACGCTGGCGACGACATTGAACGAAGCAGCCGATTCCGACGACGCCAGCGGAGCCTTCGCTGCCGCCCGCTGCGCCGGAGTCACAAAATACTCTTCGAATGCGCGCCCGTTGACCTTGAAATCACCGCTGCCCGGACGCAAATACACACGGGCAATCGCCGTTTTCCGGCGCCCCGTTCCGTAATATTGAACCAACTCTGCCATTTAGCTTTTAGCTCCTAGCTGCTAGCTTCTAGCTAAATCTAGAAGCTGCGCCAAAAATCATGTTGTCGGTGTCAGCCTGAGCGCAGCCGCTTTTCAGGCGGAGCGTAGGATCTCCCGCTCATCAACAGCTTACGAAACCGCTACTTTCCGCGGCTTGTACTCCCGCACTTCCAGCTTGAAATCCTGCGGCTTCTGCGCCTGATGCGGATGCTTGTCGCCCTTGTAAATATTCAGCTTCGAAAGCATATGTGCCGCCAGCTTGTTCTTCGGCAGCATGCGCTTCACTGCCGCTTCCACAATCGCTTCCGGCTTGCGGTCCATCCGCTTCTTGAAACCTTCAGTGCGCAGACCACCCGGATATCCCGTGTAGTGCTGATACACCTTGCTCTCGGCTTTTACGCCGGTTGTTCTGATTTTTTCCGCGTTGATCACGATCACGTGATCGCCGGTATCGATAAACGGCGTGTACCGCGGATTCTCTTTGCCCATGAGGATGCGCGCCACTTGCGAAGCCAGGCGCCCGAGCGTCTGCCCGCTCGCATCCACGACGTACCACTTGCGCACAATTTCCCCCTCTTTGGGGAAATACGTTGACATCGGAACTCTCCCAGATTTGAAAAAGGCTGCGAAAGAAAACCGCTCGTTGATTCCCCTGACGAGGACGCCAGGACCATCAGGCGGGCAACCACACAACTACCAAAGTCTTTACGATAGCGTAACGCGCAAACTGTTGTCAACGCTATGTTACTTAAGGAAAGTCAGCAATCTAGCGGGGAAAACGCACCAAATGAGTGCGCCATTTCTGGATGGGTGCCCCACTTCTGGCCGAAGTTGCCAGAAGTGGGGATTTTGAACCGGGCGGGTGCCCCAGGTCTCGCCGCAATTGCGAGACCTGGGAATCCAATACTGTAAGCAAACCGGCGTGCAAGTAATCAGGCTACGGTCTCAGCGTCAGGTCCCCCGCAAACACATGGGCGTGAAGTTTATACTTGCCATTACCATCGCGCCGCAACGAATTCCCCACTGTCCCCTTCGGAACCCCGAACTCTTCTCCGTGGACGTCCCCAAACTTCACCGACAGATCCACCGGGCCGTAGTCCGCAGAGCCAGATCCTTGAATGGTCAGATCCCCCGCCAGCAGTTCCAGATCCTTATCTCCGGCAACTCCATTGATGGATAAATCCCCCGCTCGCATCCGTGCGTAGAGATTCGTCTCCTTCGGAACCGCAATCGTCACCTGGCACTCATTCTTCGGCACGTGCGTAAGCGTGATATCCAGAGAACCGCCGTCCCGCTTGAGGAGGACCTTCACTTTCTTGGCTCCCTCGCGATTCTTCCCGTCCGTCCGTATCGTGATGTCGTCCGAATCGCTGGCTACGATCCGGTAGTCCCCATCACGCAGATGAAGCCGAAGAGTCGTGATCGGCGGCAGGTCATTCTGCACAGCGTCGCCAGTCAGAGGCGGGCTCTCCTCCCTGGTTTCGGTCGAAGCCGCGGCCGCCAAACCGCAGCATCCCAGCATCACAGCAACCGCTAACCACCGCGCGGCAACCATCATGGGACCTCTCCTTCCTATTATGGGATGGGACGAGACCAGCGCTTATTCTCCGAATGACGTACCGTCCCTGTTTTTGTCACCAGGAATGTAAACAATTATCGACGATATCTCTGCCTACGGGAAGCTCGGCACTTATGTACTTGCTTGGTATCTACCAAGAGGCACATGTGGGGAACAGCCTAAGAGGCACATGTGGGGACAGCCGCCATCGGCTGTCCAGCCGCGAAGCGGCGCTAGAATACAGCCCACCGGCGCAAGCCGTGGGTGATGCTAGCAAAAACGAAAAAGCCCCCGAGGGGCGAAAGAAACACGCGAGGTGTTGCTTGCCAATAAAAAAGCCCGGACCCGGAAAAAACGAAGCTCTCTACGACAAACTCATCGCAACCATTCCGGAGATCGAGCGTAAGGGCGACGCCAACCCCTATACCTCTCTGAATGGCAATATGTTCACCCTGCTGCATCAATCGAGGCTCGCCCTACGACTGCCCGAGGCCGAACGCGAAGCGTTCCAGAAGAAGTACAAGACCACCCTGTTTGAAGCCTACGGCACAGTGATGAAGGAATACGTAGCCGTACCCGATTCGCTCCTCGAGAAGACGAGCGAGCTAAAACGGTATCTGGCTCAAAGCTACGCCTACGCCAAGACACTCAAGCCCAAGCCGACCACAAAGAAGAAGCACTGACACGAAAGATGTGGGGACAGCCGCCGCAGCCTGCCCTGAGCGATGTCGAAGGGGCTGTCCAGCCGCGAAGCGGCGATAGAATACAGCCCGCGGCGAAGCCGTGGGGCCCGCACAAAGCACAGAAGCCCCGAAGGGGGCGATAGAAACTGCTGCAAGGTGTTCCCCTGTGCCCCTTGCCGAACCCATTCCCCCGACCGCATTCCTGTGCTACCATGCCGCCGCTATGGCGCGCCACGCTATTTCTACACTAGCCCTGTCTATCCTTGCGCTCATCGCGCTCTCTTCGTTTACATCCGCTCAATCCCGCGACGAGACCGGCCAGCCCGCGCCCCGTTTCCGCGCCCGAACCACAACTGGCGAGCAATTCAACAACGAGTCCATCAAAGGCAAAGTCGTCCTCTTCGAATTCTGGACGACCTGGTGCAAGTACTGCGCAGAAGAAGCGCAGCTGGTCGACGACATCGCCAAGGAATTCAAAAGCAAAGACCTGATTGTTTTAGCCGTAGACGTCCTCGAACCAGACAAGACGGTGAAGACCTACCTGGCGCAGCACCCGCGCACGGTGCCCATTGTCCTTACGAAAGACACCAACCTCGCCGCCATGTACAACGCCCAGGTCTATCCCATCTATGTCGTCGTAGATAAAGACGGCAACATCGCCGGCGAACAGCGCGGTGCCGCCGGCGACCGCGGCATCCGCCGCATGCTGCGCAACGCCGGTCTGGAATCCGACTAGCACTCCATACTCCGGCAAAATAGTCAGCTGATGCCGAGTGGCTCACTTTGAATTCCTGTTTGCTGCCGCGTCTTGAATTCCTGCGCTGCGGCGTCATCCCGAAGGCCCGCGTTTTTACCAGCGGGCCGAGGGACCTCCCTTGAGATGCTGGCAGATCAGAGCGAGACGCCGTGGCCCTCAGTCATGTGGAATGGTGCGGCTTTATCCCCTGCGGTGCCCACCCATCAGACCTTGTGCGCTAACCAATTACCATAATAGCCGTCTCTCTCCTTGACAGTCTAGGAGAGCAAGGTGTATTCCTAGACAATCTAGGAAGGCGCATGGACAAACAACTCGAACTCCTCCAGGGCACCCTCGACATGCTGATTCTCAAAGCCGTCTCCCTCAGCCCTCTGCATGGCTACGGAGTCCTGCTGCGCATCCAGCAGATTTCCAAAGAGCGCCTCGAGATCCAGCAGGGATCGCTCTATCCCGCCCTCTACCGCCTGGAACATCAAGGCTGGATCACCAGCGAATGGGGCGAGTCCGAGAACAATCGTCGCGCCCGCTACTACCGCCTGACCGCCGCTGGCAAACGGCGCCTGCAATCCGAAACCAAACGCTGGAACGAGATGACCGCCGTGATCGCCGGAATCCTCGACGCGACGCCGGAGGAGTTATGAATCTTGCTGCCCGTTTCAAGTCCTGGATGAGAGCCATGCTGCGGCGCGCCCGCACCGAGCGTGAGATGGGCGAAGAGATGCGATTCCATCTCGAAGCGCGTGCAGCCGACTTGATGCGCAATGGCGTCGCAGAACCCGAAGCCCTTCGACAGGCACGCCTGGAATTCGGCGGCGCCGAAACCGCCAAGGACCAATGCCGCGACGCCGTCGGCGTGACGTTTCTCGAAACACTCATGCAGGATATCCGCCACGGCATTCGCACAATGATGCGCGCGCCCCTTTTCACGATAGTTACGATTGCCGTTCTGGCTCTCGGCATCGGCGCAAATACGGCGATCTTCAGCGTCGTGGATGCCGTGCTCCTGCGGCCGCTCGCTTATCGCGATTCCGATCAACTCGTCACCATCCTAATGAATGGCGATAATCCAGTTTCCGTCGCAAACTACATCGACTGGCGCGACCAGAGCCGCTCGTTCTCGACCATGGGAGCTGCCGATTACTGGTCTCCCAACCTGACCGGCATCGACTCGCCGGAACATATCTACGGCCTCAAGGTGACGCAGAATCTCCTCCCCATGCTTGGAATCGACCCGATGTTCGGGCGCCTGTTTGTCGAAGGCGAAGACAAAGAAGGAGCGGACCGCGAAGTCATTCTCAGCTACAAGTTATGGCAGCGCCGATTTTCGAGTGATCCGAGCGTGCTGGGGAAGCAGATCCTTCTCGACGGTAACGCCTACGTTGTAGTAGGCGTGATGCCGCGCGGATTTCAGTTCGCCCCCTTCTGGGCAAACGCCGAGCTCTGGGTACCCAACGCGTTTGGCTCAAGAATCCACAACCGCGGCGGCAACAGTCTGCGGATCTTCGCGCGCCTGAAGGATGGCGCGTCCTTAACTCAAGCTCGCGCCGAAATCGCCGGCATCACCCGACGGCTCGAACAGCAGTTCCCCGGCACGAACCGCAATGTCGTGGTGACGCCGCTCAAAGAAAAGGTCGTTGGACCGATCGAAACTCCGCTCCTTGTGCTGCTCGCAGCTGTGATCTTTGTCCTGCTGATCACCTGCGCCAACGTAGCGCACATGCTGTTGGCACGTGCGGCCTCGCGTCAGAAGGAAGTCGCCGTGCGAGCCGCGCTGGGTGCGCGAAGAGGACGCATCGTTCGCCAATTCCTGACCGAGAGTCTGCTGCTCGGCGGCTTGGGTGGTGCGGTCGGATTGGCGCTCGCCGCAATCGCGACTCGCGCTCTGATCGCGATCAGCCCCGACAGCATCCCACGCGTCCAGAGTGTGACCATCGACTGGCGCGCTGCTCTGTTTCTCGCGGGAGCTACCATTCTAACCAGCGTGGGATTCGGTCTCGCGCCCGCCCTGCAAGCTTCATCGATAGACGTAAACGACACCCTCAAGGAAGGTGGCCGCAGTCAAAGCGAAGGCAAAAGCCGCAATCGCCTGCGCAGCCTCTTGGTAATTTCCGAGTTCGCACTTGCGCTGATGCTCCTGATCGGCGCCGGCCTGATGATTCGCACTTTCGCTGCACTCCAGGCCGTCGATGCGGGCTTTAACCCGCACAACGTGATTTCGATGGTCGTTTCAGTCGCGGGCTCGCGCGAAGCCGATCCAGGCCGCCGTGCCATCTTCTATCCCCAGTTGCTGGAGCGCGTGCGCTCTCTGCCCGGAATTCAAGCCGCTGGCGGAATCAATCACCTCCCACTGGCAGGCGATGAGTGGGGTTGGTCCTTTGTGATTGAGGGCCGTCCTAAACCGCGCCCGGGAGAATCCCCGCGCGTTGTCTACAGAATTGTCACGCCCGGATACTTCGAAGCCATGCGCCTGCCGTTGATCCGAGGCCGCGACATTACCGACGCCGATACTGCAACTGCTCCGGGTGTGGTCATCATCAACGAACGTGCCGCCAAAGAATACTGGCCCGGCGAAGATCCAATCGGAAAACGCGTTACATTCGACGACGATCCAAAGAATCCGACGTGGGTCACAGTGATCGGCATCGCGAAAAATGCGAAACAAGACAGTTGGGCGGCCGAACCCGGGCCTGAGGCATATCTGGCCGCATTCCAGAATCGCGATTTCATGGGAGACTCCGGAGCTCAAGCCGCCGACCACGAAACCTACATAACTTTGGTGGCTCGGACAACGGGCGACCCGGCGGCTCTGGCTTCGGCAATGAAGGAGGCTGCGTGGTCGTTCGACCGCAATCTCGCAATCTCTCAAGTCGTCACCATGGATGGCGTTGTGGCCGAGGCAACCGCACAACCTCGCTTCGAGATGCTGCTGCTCACAATCTTTGCAGCCGTCGCGCTCGTCCTCGCCAGCGTTGGAATTTATGGAGTGATCAGCTACGCGGCATCGCGCAGAACGCACGAAATCGGTGTGCGGATGTCGCTCGGAGCCACGCCATCACAGGTCTTGTTGTTAGTCGTCCAACAGGGCATGCGGATGGCGCTGGCCGGCTCCCTGCTCGGGATTGCCGGCGCCCTCGTACTTGCGCGGCTCATGACAAAGCTGCTCTACGGCGTACACCCAGCCGATCCAATCACGTTTGCCTCCGTCGCGATCGGGCTCGGAATTGTTGCCATCGTCGCCTGCTATCTCCCCGCCCGTCGAGCTATGCGCGTCAACCCTGTGGCCGCTTTGCGCTGTGAATAAGGTGTCCGCTCTCAGCTCTCAGCTTTCAGAATGAAATTCTTCGTGGGTCGGCCTGCGCCCGCACCCGTCGTTCGTTGTGAATCGTCAGCCTTTCTGCATCCGCGAGTGGAGACGCGCGCCCGTATTGACGCCGACAGACGAGTCCCCTAGGATGCTCGCCAGGTTCCCCCCAGATTGAAGGCCCCTAATGGATCTTACTCGGCGGGATGTGCTGAAGGGCATTACAACGACCAGCACGATCGCGATCGCTACCGAATCTCTTTCCTTCTCCTCAATATCCAAAGATCCAACTCGATCTTCCAGCTTGCCCTGGCCCAACTCGCATGGCAGTCCAGTGATCGAGAGCTTGCGCCCAGTGATTGAAAAGTCGCGAGATGTACGAACCAACCACGAGACGGTCAAAGAGGTGGCATCGTGGATGGCTTACGAGGAATTGCCCCTGCCAAACCTGGCAGTGCCGTTTGGGATGGAGAAGACACCGGATATCGCAATCGATTTCATCATGGTGGGAAACGCGATTGATACGGCGTTCAGCGATTTCAAGACACACGTGAAGTTTCAGATCGATTATGCGGGCGAGCATCACTCCGATTCCGATGCGATGTTCGCTTGCCTGAAGCGAGCGATGGACAACGGTGTTCCAGTACTCGATGGAAAGTTCCTGGCGAAGCTGTCGCGCGACGATATGGCGAAGATCTTCGCTGGCAGCATCGAGATGCCCATGCTCAATGAGAAGCTGGAGCTGTTTCATCAGGTCGGAGGGATTCTGGCTGAGAAGTACGACGGACACTTTCATAAGTTCATCAAGTCCTGCTCGCCCAAGCTGTATGACAACGGGAAGGGGCTCGTCGAGCGGTTGGCGGCAGAGTTTCCCCGGTTCAACGATGTAAGCGAGTATGACGGGCACTCCATCAAGATCTACAAGCTGACCCAACTCGGGTATTGGCAGCTCTATTCAGGCCTGCACGGAACGGGGGCGTTCCAGCTGGAAGATCCGCACAAGATGACGGCGTTTGCGGATTACATTGTGCCCGTTGGTCTGCGCCTGATGGGGATAACCAGCTATTCAGCGGATTTGGAGAAGGCGATCAACACGTACCAGATGATTACGCGAGACTCGAAATGGGAGATCGAGATCCGGGCACACTGTTTGTATGCGACGGCGCTGCTAACGGATGAGATCAACAAGATTCGTCCGGCGGGGCAACAGATCATAATTCCCCAGATCGACGCTCGGTTCTGGACGCACTTTCATACGACAGATTGGCCGCATCATCTAACGAAGACGATCATGTATTAAAGAAGGCGTCGTTGGTCATCGGTCGTTGGTCGTTGGCCTCTCGATGTGCGCCAGACTCTTCGTAGCCAGCCTATCGACGATTGGGGAGCTATCCAGAGAACCAGTACGACTACGAACAGCAGGCCGGCTCCGAGGCCAGCGGCGAGTTCAGTTAAGAAGTTCAATCGCGCTTATGCAATAGAAAGACGAGGCTTACCACGTGTCTCCGCCAGCCTTGGGAGGCCACGCTCCCAGCGCGCGTCGTATCGTCGCAATCTGACCCACGTGATAGCTGTTGTGCGCGACCATCTGCCAGAGAACCGATTCCATGGTGCCGGCGACCTTCTTGTCGCCCGCGTGCACAGACTCGATCTGCCGATCCAACTCGGCACGCGGTAACTCGCCAAGTTTCACAAGTTCAGCAAGAAACCAAGAGAAATCGCGCTTGAGCTGATCCCAAATCTGCGACGCAGAAGGAAAACTCTCCGCATTGTGTTCCGGATATTTTGGCTTCTCGCCCCGAATGCGCTTCAGTTCGTAGTTCATCCAGTAATTCATGTGGAATACGAGATCGGCAATCGAGTGAGGAAAGCTATCGATTCGCCGAAGCGCAAGATCTTCAGAAATATCCTCCAAGCACGCGATGGGATCGACGTGCGCACCTTTGCCCCGGAGAAGTTCGGAAAGAGCTTGCATGGACGTGCCTGATCGATGCACATCATACAACTGTCGGCGTCATCCCGAGCGGAGCCGCCTTACAGGCGGAGCGAGGGATCTCCCTCAGCAACGGCCCGTCCTGAGAGGATCCGTTCTCTGCACTGCACCGCAGCTCCCAATACGACGCCTTCAAAGCAGCTAAGAAGCTTAACCCTCGCGGAGCGGACGAAGTCGTCCGCCCACACGACTTATGACGAGGCGAAATACCTTTCTTCCAGGATTTTCTTGTGGTGCATCTCATGCCCGGCCGTGATGTACGCCAGTGCGCGGACGGTTATTTCGTTCTTATTGACAATGCCGCGCCGCATCCAGGCCGCTTCGTCCAGGTTGCGAAAAAGGGTGAGCGTGGCGCGGCGTACCGCGATGTAGTCTTCGATGATCTCGGACAGGGGGCAGTGATTGAATGGCGCGTTGCGGACGTAATCATCCTGCTCGAAGCCGGGCAGCGGGGTCTGGTCCCCGCGGCTAATGCGGAGGGCTCGATACGTGAAGATGCGCTCAGTGTCGCACACGTGTCCGAGCAGTTCTTTCACGCTCCACTTGCCGGACGCATAGCGGATGTCGCCATCTTCTTCTTCGCGGCCACACAAAAGGATCAGCATCTGTCGGCGCTGCGAATCGAGCGTCGTGAGGATGTCGTCTCCCTCCACCTGGGAAATGTAGCCTACGTGATAGGAGGAGTACTCACTGGGTTCAGGTCGACCAATCTTTAATAACGGAGAAGAAACGACGGCTGGTTCCAACATTATTAGGCTCCAACTTTTGGGATCGCAACGAAAACCACGCAGCAGAAACGACTCAGATTAGACGGTCCAGAGACTGCAAGGTTTCGATAAATCTTCGTCCCTGGCAGGATAACTCCCGAAGGCTGTGGAAAGATACGGACCTACCGAAAAAACACCCTTGCGGGGACCAGCAAATCCCCGCAAAGGTTAGGCGCTGCTACTACTTAGCCTCGGATCTGCAAAGAAAAATCGGTGGGTTTTGGCGTCATCCTGAGCGTAGCCGGTTTTCAGGCGGAGCGAAGGATCTCCTTGCGATGCCCTTCGCTGGGAGATCCCTCGCTGCGCTCGTACAAACGCGGGGCTTCAGCATGACGCCGTTTTATTCATCGTACCGGCAGCTACACAGCAACTCACCACGTGATCAGCACATAGCCACTGAAAGCATGGCTGGTTATATCCCCAAAGCTCGCGCCTTGCCCGGTCTGGATTCCGTCAGGACCGAGGCAAACACCCGCGTTAGCCCCAGCGGCGCCTGCATTTCCTCCGGTTGTGCCCCCATCCCGCACAATGGCGGGCAACCCCGAAATCGTGCTGGCCGTGCCCCACGAACCCGTTGCTCCGCCACCGGTTGCAACAACTAATGTCTGGCCGCCAAACACCAAACTGGAGTTATTCCCATCATGACCATTTGCGCCACCCCCACCCACCAGAACGCTATAGACAGTGCCAGGCGTAACGCTAAGAAAGGCCCGCGCGTACCCTCCGCCGCCTCCTCCGATTCCAAAGCCGGGGCCAGGCGTACCGTTGGATCCTCCTCCCCCTGCGCCCCACATCTCAACCATCACACGCATGACCCCCGCAGGAACCGTCCACGTGTAAGGAGCGATTGGCACTTGGCCACTGGCGCCCGGCATAGGATTGGTGAATTCCTGCATGCCATTGAACGATCCAAGCCCGGCCGGCCCGACTGGGCCCGGAGGTCCCGGCACGCCTTGGACTCCTTGGATCCCCTGAGCTCCGGGAGCTCCTTGCGCACCCGGCAATCCCGGAAAGCCTCGATCTCCCTGCACTCCCTGCGGACCTTGCGGCCCGACCGCTCCCGTTGGCCCGGCATTGCCCTGTTGCGCCAGCAATTGCCACGGATCGAACGGCGGCTGCACACATCCTCCGATCGGAAATCCTGAAACCACATACGACGAGCCTTGATACGAAACCGCGTCCCCGGGTCTGTAAATTGTGGTCCCGTCGCACACGAACGGCCCGCGCCAGTTAAGACCCGCCTTCACCATCGGTGCCCAGCTCGGATTTGTATCCGGATTAGCATCGCCGGCGTTGGTGGCAGCTTTCGTTACATAGCTCGAGCCGTTGAAAGTGACGACGTCATACGGCGAGTATCCTGCCGCCGGATCGAACGCACCCTTAAACGTGAATCCCTGCCCCGGCGTACCTTGAGGTCCGATTGCCCCATCGATTCCCGGAGGCCCCGTCAATCCAGCCGGGCCCTGGATTCCTTGCGGTCCTGGAGGTCCCGGAATTCCCTGAGCTCCCGCAGGCCCTTGCGGTCCCGGACTCACAAACGCAAGCTCCAGCTCCGGCCCATTCCCCGTCAGCAAGCTCTCTTTCGAGTCGAAAGAAAACGTGCCGGTAGCGGTCGTGAGTGCGATCGCTACGCCATTGTTCGGAATCGTTCCGTTCACCCACCCCTGCGCAAGTGAAGTGATGTCGATCAGCAGAAACTGATTCATGCTCCCGGCGCCGACTGAGACAGGATGCCCGCCCGTCGCCGACGCTCCCAGCGCAGGTGCGGGAGTGTTGTAGGTCAACGTGTTCTCACTCCAGGCGCTGTTCAGCTGATAAACGTCAAAGCTCCCCTTGGTCGCGACAGCATCGACATAGAGTCT